>Ga0131853_10002555_pt1 | contig 32487 bp, 29 predicted proteins | sample TergutLab28metaG_FD_92764 | JGI IMG/M metagenome (GOLD analysis project Ga0131853, IMG submission 92764) | Labiotermes labralis P1 segment gut microbial communities from Petit-Saut dam, French Guiana - Lab288 P1 (version 2) (version 2) | ecosystem: Host-associated > Arthropoda: Insects >... | reverse complement strand
CAAAAGCTCAAAGGCGAAGTGGTTTTACTCATTGCTCCCTAGCATCGGACTCACCGGGGACGGGGAAAGTGACTCACTGGGTGGAACAGGGGGACGGGGTTAGTGTTCCAATTTGACCAAGGTCAAATTGGAACACTAACCCCGTCCCCCTGTTCCACCCAGTGAGTCACTTTCCCCGTCCCCGGTGAGTCCGATGCTAGGGAGCAATGAGTAAAACCACTTCGCCTTTGAGCTTTTGGCCTGCGTCAATGCGCTTGGTGATTTCGGCGGCAACGTCCGGGGCTATTCCGGAGAGGAGTTCCTCGTGTAGCTTGGTGAGTTCGCGTGCCATTACCACGTGGCTTGTGGGGAGCACCTCGGCTATCAGGTTCAGGGTTTTTGCTGTGCGATGTACCGATTCGTAAAAAACGAGCACGGTGTTTTCAAGGCTCGCAAGGCTTTCAAGCAAGCGTCTGCCAGCGCCGGCCTTGCGAGGAAAATAAGCTCCAAAGTAGTGATTTTGCGCTTTGATGCCACTGGCTGCCAGAGCCGTTGTGAGAGCGCTCGCTCCGGGAAGCACCTCAACTGCAAACCCGGCCTCACGCACCGCGGCAACCAAAAGGCCGCCGGGGTCAGAAATGCCGGGCATGCCTGCGTCGCTCACATAGGCAAGGTGTAGCCCTTCTTCAAGCTGGGCAAGAATTGTGGGGAGGAGTTCAGGCAGCTTGTGGGCGTCTGCGCGCCTCAGCGGAGTGTCAATATTGTAGCGCGCAGTGAGCTTTTGGGTCACCCGCGTGTCCTCACAATAAATGATGCCAGCAGCACGCAGCGTTTCCAAGACGCGCAGGGTAATATCGCCAAGGTTGCCGATAGGCGTGGCACACACAGATAGGCTACCTTTGCGGTTTGGTGACTCATGGGGACGGGGTGACTCATGGGGACGGGGAAAGTGACTCACTTTCTGCGAAAGTGAGTCACTTTCCCCGTCCCCATGAGTCACGATGTCCCCGCAATCTACCAAAGCGGTGGTTACCACTTTTTGATTGGCCAGGACGTGGTTGGGGCTTATCTCTAACAGGGGTGTGACCACAAAGTCTCTCAGAAGGGCCTTGGGGTGAGGCAGGGTAAGTTCGGGGTCATTCATAACAACGCCTTCAATGTCGATGATGTCTAGGTCGAGGGTGCGTGGCCCGTAGGGCACATAAGTCTCTCCCTCGCGCATGCGGCCAAACTCTGCTTCGATACCCTGCAAAGCACGCAGGAGATCCCAGGGCTCCAGGGCAGTTTCAGCCAGCAAAACGGCATTTGTGAAATTGGGCTGGTTGAGAACTTCAGCCGGCTTTGAGTTGTAGATGCTGCTTAGGGCAAGCAGTTTGGTATCTGGTAAAGCAGAAATACGTTCTGCAGCAGCAGAGAGCGTGAGAGCACTCTCGCCTAGATTTGAACCCAGCGCAATAATAACCTGCCGACTGCTCATCGCAAAGCATCCCAGACCTTGAGCGCCTGAACAACAGCCTCAACATCGTGAACGCGCAAAACACCGGCGCCCCGCTCAGCAGTGTAGAGCGCCGCGGCAACCGAGCCGGCAACTCGTTTTGAGGGGACCTCTTCGCCGGTAATTTCACCGATGAATCGCTTGCGCGACCAGGCAGACATAAGTAAAAAAGGAGGGGAGCCGAGGTTGGCAAAATAAGCCGTGTTTTGCAGGAGCTCCAGATTCTGGCTGTAGTTCTTGCCAAAGCCGGGCCCGGGATCAATGCAAATGCGCGCAGCTTCAACGCCGCTGTCAACCAGCAGATGAGCCTGCGTGAGCAAAAACTCGCCTATCTCTAAAACCACGTTGTCATACTGGGGATTATCCTGCATAGTCTGAGGCTGTCCCTGCATGTGCATAACCACGCAGCCTGCCTTGCTCTGGGCAGCCAGCTCCAGCATAGCGGGATTGGTAAACCCGGAGATATCGTTGATTATCGAAGCACCGTGCTCCAAGCAAGCTTTGATTACCTGGGGGCGCCGAGAGTCAACGGCAACACAAACACCCTGCATCACCAAGGTCTCTACCACAGGCAAGATGCGCGCCAGCTCCTCGTCAGGGGCAATCTCCTGAGAGCCCGGCCGGGTTGATTCGCCGCCCACCTCGATGATGTCTGCACCTGCCTCCAGCATGCTAGAGGCATGATCGAGAGCAGCGGTGGCCTTGGAAAACTGGCCTCCATCGCTAAAGGAGTCCGGGGTAACATTCAAAACACCCATAACCAACGGCCGCCTTTGCTCAAAGCAAAAAGAGCCACAGCGCCAGGTATGCAAAGCACTCTGCTCCATTTTTAACGCTCCATTCAAAATCCCGGTGAGCTGCTATTTTGCAAATATGAGGCTCAGGGCCTCGGCGCGGACTTTTTCAGAGGTCTCAAAGGAGCCTCTAACCGCTGAGGTTATGGTTTTTGAGCCAGGCTTTTTAACTCCGCGCATGCTCATGCAGAGATGCTCGGCCTCAATTACCACTATGACACCGTTAGGCTCCAGGCACTCAACCAAGGTGTTGGCTATTTGGCCGGTGAGGCGTTCTTGCACCTGCAGGCGCCTCGCAAAGACATCAACGGTGCGTGCCAGCTTTGAAAGCCCACAGATCTTGCCGGCAGTGCCGGGCACATAGGCCACGTGGGCAAGGCCAAAAAAGGGAACAAGGTGGTGTTCGCAGAGCGAATAAAAGGGGATATCCTTAACCAGCACCAGCTCTCGGTGGCCCTCTTCAAAGGTTGTGGCAAAGAACTCCTTAGCATCTTGGTCCACACCCTGGAGCACCTCGGCATACATGCGAGCCACTCGCTCGGGCGTGAGCTGCAGTCCGTCTCGCGTGGGGTCTTCTCCTATGCCTTCAAGGATCAGGCTAACGCCCTCTTCAATCTTGGCGGTATCAATCATCTGAATCCTCTGGAGTTGAAGTTTTAGTTTTGGAGCATTGTTTTTTGGGCTTAGGTTTATCTTCAAGAGGCACATCTCTAGCGGGGTCTCCTGAAGGCTGCTCTGGGAGAGAAGCTGCTGAGGCAGGCTCAGCAGGGGAGATTTTTTCTGCGGAAGGCTCCGAGGAAGCCTCTTTCTCATCAAGAGCAGCAGGCGCCTCTCCGCTAGAAGAAGGCTCAACAGAGAAGGGGTCTGCTGGCGGCTCAGCCGAAGGTGGCTCAGCCGAAGGTGGTTCACCGGAAGACGGGGGCTTCTGCGCGCCCATCAGGTCTTCGAGGCGCACGCGCCCGGCAAAAACATCTTCGAGGGTATAGCGCTTGCCGTCTTGGTTTACGGCCAGCCCATCGGGGCCAACTCTGCTGCCAGAGCCGGAGCCAGCACCAGCACCAACACCGGAGCCAGGCGCTCCCTGTGCGGCTTCTGCCTCGGCTTGTGCCTTGGCAAGTGCTGCTGCCTCGGCTCGCTTGCGCTCGTCTTCTTCTTCCTGCTTGCGCAGCGCCTCGGCCTTGCGTGCCAGAATTTCCTCTTCGTTTTCAAGGTATTCATCCCACTTGTTATTCAACAGGGCCTCAAGAGCCTCGCCCTCTACCGTCTCGCGCTCAAGCAAGACCTTGGTCATGAGCTCCATCTGATCTCGGCGCTCATCGAGCACAGCGTTTGCCCGCTCATGAGCCTTGCGCATGATCTTGGCAACCTCTTCATCAATCCTGCGGGCAGTTTCGTTGGAGTAGTCAGGCGTAGCACCATAGTCACGGCCCAAGAAAACCTCATGATTGGCTTGGCCGTATACCTGGGTGCCCAGCTCGTCGGTCATGCCGTAGCGGGTGACCATCTGGCGAGCCATCTTGGTGGCACGCTCCAAGTCGTTGGAGGCGCCGGTGGTGATGTCGTTACAGAAGAGCTCTTCGGCTACCCGCCCGCCAAGGAAGACGGCTAGGTCGTCATACATCTCTTCGCGCGAATTCAAAAAGCGGTCCTCGCCGGGAAGCGAGAGCGTGTAGCCCAGGGCATGCCCGCGGCTGATGATAGAAATCTTATGCACCGGATCCGAGTTCTCCAGCACATGCCCCACCAGGGCGTGGCCACTTTCGTGATAGGCAATGATGCGCTTTTCTCTGTCGGTGATAATGCGACCTTTGCGCTCAGGGCCGGCAATCTCGCGCTCCATAGCCTCGGAGAGCTCGGTCATGGTGATGAGCTTTTTGTTCTTGCGCGCGGTGAGCAGGGCAGCCTCGTTCATCAGGTTTGCCAGGTCTGCACCGGTAAAGCCGGGGGTCAGCTTGGCAAGGGCTTCCAGGTCAACGCTGTGTGCCAGCGGCTTGCCTTGTCCGTGTACGCGCAGAATCTGCTCGCGGCCTTTGAGGTCGGGTCTGTCCACCACAATCTGACGGTCAAAGCGCCCGGGGCGCAAGAGCGCTGGGTCAAGGATGTCCACGCGGTTGGTTGCCGCAATCAAGATGACCGAGGAATTCTCCTCAAAGCCGTCCATCTCTACCAGCAGCTGGTTGAGCGTTTGCTCGCGCTCGTCATGTCCGCCTCCCAGACCCGCGCCTCTCTGGCGGCCCACGGCATCAATCTCGTCGATGAAGATGATAGAAGGAGAAACCTCCTTGGCCTTCTCAAACAGATCCCTCACGCGCGAGGCGCCCACGCCCACAAACATCTCCACAAAGTCCGAGCCGGATATCGAGAAAAATGGCGCACCCGCCTCACCGGCTACGGCACGCGCAAGCAGCGTTTTGCCGGTTCCCGGAGGCCCCACGAGCAAAACACCTCGGGGAATCTTTGCTCCCAGCTCAAGAAAACGCTGCGGGGTGGAGAGAAATTCCTTAATCTCCTGCAGCTCTTCTACCGCCTCGTCAATGCCGGCCACATCAGAAAACCGGGTTTTAGGACGCTCTTCAATGGCCTTTTTGCCCTTGTTCTTACCAAAGTTCATCTGTCGGTTGTTGGCGTTATTGAACTGGGTAAAGATGAAAATGAAAATGATAATGATAAAGGCAAGCGGAATGATGTACCAGAGCATGCCGGTCCAGAAATTTGGGTCGGAGATGATAATGTCGTAATTAATCCGAGGATGAGAATTCATCAAGGCATTAAGGGTGTCCTCGCCCACAAAGGTGGCAACAAAGGCACGGGTCTCACCTTCTGCGCTGCCGTCCTCAACCAGATAATAGCCGCTGAGAGCACCGTTGGCTGCATTGTAAGTGACTTCGGTCACCCGGTTGTCTTCAACTGCAGCTACAAACTCACTGGTGGTGAGCGTGTCAGGCTGCGTGGCCTCTTGCCCCATGCTGTTAAGCTGGCTGCCAATCAGGAATATCAGGATTGCTGCAAGAATTCCGTATATTATCCAAGTCCTGGCTTTTGGATTCTTCACACGCACTGTCCTTTTCTTGTAATACCCACGTTGTCTGTTAATACACGGTGCTGTTCTCTCTGCTTCAAAGCTGCGCTGCTGCAGAGATTCAGCCTCTTTTGCACGCTAAAAAACTTCATAGGCTTCAGGATCAAGCACTCCAATGTAAGAAAGATTACGATAATTCTCCTCGTAATCCAGCCCGTATCCTACGACAAACTCATCCGGGCAGATGAGGCCTACGTACTTGCAGTGGACGTTGGTCTGTTGCTTGCCTTCTTTGAAGAGCAGGGTTGCAACCTCTATTGACAAGGGGCCGCGGCTCTTGAGATTCTTGAGCAGGTACTTAAGGGTGAGCCCGCTGTCCAAAATATCCTCAACAATGATGATGTGACGCCCTTCAACAGAAACGTTAAGATCCTTGATGATGCGCACAACGCCAGAGCTCTTTGCTCCGCTGCCGTAGCTCGACACCGCCATAAAGTCAATCTCTACATGCCCCTTGATAGCGCGCACCAAATCGGCCATAAAGATAAACGCTCCCTTAAGCACGGTAACGAGCAAAACTTTCTGCCCGGCGTAGTCGCGGGTTATCTGCTCGCCTATGCGCGCAACAGCCTCCTGGATTTGCTCTTCGTTAAAAATAACCTTGCAAATCTCGGGGGGCAAGGCCCTCTCTTCTTGATCTTGCATGCTACCGTAGCTCCCTCAGTTCTCTTTGAGCGATAAAAAGTCATTTTGAGCCGACAGGCTCAAGCGCTTATTGTATCTGTTATTGGGCATTTTGGCAGGGTATGAAGCGAATATAGTTACAGAACCGTTTTTGAGGAGAACACATGGGGACGAGGAAGGTGACTCAGTGGGACCGCGGGACGGGGCTTGGTGTGGTACAGGAGGGACGGGCTTGGTGTGGTACAGGAGGGACGGGGTTGGTGTACCACTTTTTGCCTCGGCAAAAAGTGGTACACCAACCCCGTCCCTCCTGTACCACACCAAGCCCGTCCCTCGGTCCCACTGAGTCACCTTCCCCGTCCCCTTGAGGCAGTCACGCTCGGGGGTCGTGTTTGGGGGGCTTGGCTTTGACAAAGCTGAGCTGCCCACCTGTGTTGCGGACTTCGATGCCGCCGGGGATTTGGCAGGCAAAGCCGGGGGTGCTGCCTTGCCGGGCTATGAGTTCAACCTGTTCAAAGGTGATGCGAGCCTGGGGCGCTAATTCTTGGATGGCCTTATTGCAGGCCAGATAAATGGCGCGGCGCAGTAGCGGCAGGGGTGCACTGAAAGAGTCTTGGGTGAGTGGCAGCAGCTTTAGAGCCTGCTCGTCAAGCCAGATGCTTTCTGAGGTGAGTATCTCGGCTGTGCGATTGAGGCTTTCGATGATGCGAGGGTTGCGCTCGGCCAAAAGAGGCAGAAGCTCGTGGCGTACAAAAGCTCGTGACTGTTGGGTGTCACGATTCGTGGCATCCTCGCGCCAGAGGCAGCCGTTAATGGGCAGGTTCTTTTGGGTGACAAAGCTTTGGAGTTCCTGTTTGGTGCAATCCAAAAGCGGCCTCACAACGTATCCGTTGCGTTTGGGGATAGAGGCCAGCGAGCTGCTGCCCCCGCCTACTATCAGGCGCTGAAGCAAGGTCTCGGCTCTGTCGTCTGCGGTGTGTGCGGTGAGGATGAAGCCTTGTGCGAGAGATGTCCGGGCGGCTTCTGCCAACTCATAGCGCAGAGCACGACCAGCTTGCTCAATGCCCAGGCCGGCCTCCTTTGCATAAGCCGCAACATCTCGGCGCTCTGTTCTGCAGGCAACGCCAAGCTGCTCGCAGAGTTTGGCTACAAAGAGCTCGTCAGCCAGGGATTCTTCTCCCCTGAGTTGATGATTGAGGTGCAAAACAAGCAGGCCCTCCGTGCTCCCTTGAGCTTTGAGGCAAAGTTCATGCATGAGAAGCAAAAGGGCTACCGAGTCACAGCCACCACTTACCATGAGCACCCGGGGGCTTTGAAACGCGTCAAGCCCCAGAATTGCTAAGCTTTCTTCAACCTTATCTAAGAGTGATGTGAGTTTTTGCACTGTCATGATACTTGAGCCTTAAATGTATGAAAGGGAGGCCTTTGCAACTTGGGGGTGGTATGCAAAAGCCTCCCCTCCTCTGAGAGGGTCGTAGATGATGAGAGGCTTTGATGGAGGGGGGCCATCAGTATTAGCGTCAATCAACTAACCCACGAAATGGCAATCAAAACGACACGTTGCAAAAACAAGTTAAAGTGTTGTCCCTTAAAGTACTCTCGGTTGTACCCTGTGCCGCCAATTCCCCGTAGGCAACCTACGTGTGTTCATTATGCCAGCATTATCACAATAGTCAAGCTTAAATTGCCTCCCCAAAGCAACCATATGGCAACTCCGGCCACGCGCCGGCCTTGGCGGCATTAAACGCGAAATAAACCGCGTACTAAAACTGTAGCTTTGCCAACAGTAGTAACAGCGGTTCTCAACACAAAGAACGGCCATGATGGTAAAATGATGCGCATGAATACCAAAAAACGACTCTTTGGCACCGACGGCGTGCGCGGTGTTGCAAACCGTGACCTCACCTGCGAGATGGCATTTGCTCTGGGAGCCCAAGCGGTACAGCTGCTTGGCCCCAAGCTTGTTATAGGGCGAGACACACGAGTCAGTGGCAATATGCTTGAATCAGCCCTGGTGGCTGGTATTACCTCGCGCGGTGGCACGGCGCTTTTAGCAGGCGTCATCCCCACCCCGGCAGTGGCCCTGCTCACTCGAGAGCTAGCTGCAAACGGGGGCGTGGTTATCTCTGCCTCGCACAATCCTCCGGAATACAACGGAATCAAGATCTTTGACGCAGAAGGCTTTAAGCTCACCTCCGAGCTAGAAGACCAGCTTGAGGCAGCCTTGCAAGCAGTGGTGGCGCAAGACAACAACAAAAGCAAGGAAACCTCTGGCCCCCTGCCAACAGGCACGGACATTGGCAGGGCGGTGCAGATTGTTGATGCGCATGAACGCTACGTGAGTCATGCGGTAAAAGCTTTTAGAGGAGAAGGACTCTCGCTTAAAGGCTTCACAGTTGCCGTGGATTGCGGCAACGGTGCCTCTCACTACTCAACGCCTGCAACCTTGCGCAACCTGGATGCCGAGGTAGTTGTCATCAACGACACAGGTGACGGATCCGTCATCAACGTGGGATCCGGCTCAACAGATCTGAGCCAGCTGGTTGACTTGGTCAAAAGCAGCGGCGCAGACGTAGGCATTGCCCACGACGGAGACGCAGACCGCGTGATAGCGGTAAGCGCCGCCGGCATGGAAATCGACGGAGACTACATTGAGGCTATCTGCGCCTTGGACCGCCTGGCAACGCGCGGCATTCCCGGCAACACGGTGGTGAGCACGGTCATGTGCAACATAGGCTTTGTTCAGGCGATGGAGCAGGCCGGCTTGCAGGTTTTGCAAACTCCTGTTGGAGATGTCAATGTGCTGGCAACCATGCGCGAGGGCGGTTATACCATAGGCGGCGAGCAAAGCGGCCATATGATCTTTCTTGAGCACAACACCACCGGCGATGGGCTGGTCACAGCATTGATGCTTCTGGCAGCTCTGCAGCGCAGCGGCAAGTCTCTGGACATTTTGGCCAATGAGGCCATGAAAAAATACCCACAAACACTCATCAACGTCAGGATTGCCAACAGGGAGTCGCTGAATACGAATGCGGCCATTGCCGCGGCCATAGAAAGGGCAGAAGAAGAGTTGCAGTCAAGCGGAGGAGGGCGTGTGTTGATACGCGCCTCCGGCACCGAGCCGCTGGTAAGAGTTATGGTTGAGGCAGCAGAAAAAGATATTGCTGACAACGTGGCTCAAAGCCTGGCTGATACCGTTTGGGCCGAACTGGCATGAGTAATCACACGTCAGGTTATAGCGGCTCCGTACAAGAGCCAGACGAAGGCGACTCTCTTACGCCGGAGCCGGTAAGTAAGCCGTCTTCATCAGAAGAATCTTCTGCCAAACAGGATTCCAGGCAGCCTGCCAGGCAGGCAAAAACAACGCCGGTTTTTACTGATCAACTCAGCCTCATGGATCTTTTTGCTGAGGCACCAAAAGAGACCCCTGAGCCTCCTGACACTAAACGCACACAACCCAGACCGGAGCCAGAGCCAGCCCCTCCCACAAAGCCCGAGCCCTTTACTCCAAAAAAACCCGCTGCGCCGCCTAAGACAACTCTGCAACAAAGACCCCCCATACCTCAGATACCGGTTGCACCGATTGTGAAAGAAGCGCCTCCGGCACCTCCAATGGCAGAAAAGCCGGCAACAGAAACGGTGACACCCAGTTATAAGATTAAAGCCGAGCAGCTTTTGGCAACACTAAAGCCTTCAGCTTCGGATGCTCCTTCGGTATTAGCCACACCTCCTGCTGCTGAGACAACCATCGACAAACTCGCAGCAATGTCAGAACCTTCAGCCACAGAACGAGTTATCGACAAACTCACCGCAAGCTCGGAGCCTCCGGCAGAAAAACAACTTCCCAAAAAACCAGTGACAAAAATCGAGCCTTCTATTGCCGAGAGGATTGCCGAGAAACTCAGAGCAGAGAAGGAGCTCCAGGCAAAAGAGCCCGTTATTGAGGAGCCGGTAGAAAAGCCAAGGCGCTATGTTATTGAACCGATTATTGAGCCGGTAATTGAACCGGTGGCCAAGCCAGTTATTGAACCGGTAATTGAACCGGTAATTGAACCGGTAATTGAACCGGTAATTGAACCGGTGGCCAAGCCGGTAATTGAACCTGTTGTTGTACCGCAAGAAGAAGTGGCACCCAGAAGGTCAAGGTTTGCAGAGGAACAACGAGTTACAGAAAAGCCGGCAGAAAAACCAAAGCGCTATGTAATCGAACCGGTAATCGAACCGGTAATCGAACCGGTAATCGAACCGGTAATCGAGCCTGTAATTGAGCCTCTAATCGAACAGCAAGAAGAGGTGCTGCCCAGAAGGTCAAGGCCTGCGACAGAAAAACGAATCATCGATAAACCACCAGTAGACCCTGAGCCTACACAAGCTGACATCACCGCACCACTCAGTGCGATTCCCGCTCAGCCCCTAAACGAGGAGCTTCCGGCTCGTAGAGGAGCCACTAGGCCTCAAGCTTTTGAGAGAAGAAAAAGAAGGCTCTCACTGCCCAAGCCATCCGCACGCCACTTGGAAGAAGTAGAAGAAGCAGAAGAAGAAGCTCCCTCTTTCCTGCTCCCCAAGATTCCGGAGCCCTTTCCTTCCAGCGATGAGTTTCTCGAAACGCTCATTGAGGATGAATACGTAGAGTACGAAGACCAAGAGTTGTTTCAAGACTTCAATGAAGCCGAGGATATGTTTGACCAGGTAGAAGCGCCAGAGATCACCATTCCCAACAGGCGGCGCTGGCCAATACTCATAGCCATCATTTTGGCAGTGATTATAGTGAGTGGAGCAGTTACCTACTTTGTCCTCGCATCGCAAGCTCAGCAACGAGAAGAAAACCGCACCCTAGGCTACGAGCTCTTGGATGAGGCTATTGCCCTGATTCAGGAGAGCGACGTGGTTGTGGTGTCACTTGACGCAGCCATTACTACGGAGGTCACCCAGGATAATCTGAGTGAGCGCCGGGTGCTTTTGGAGCGAGTGCCACCAACGCTGGAGACCCTCAGTTCAGCAGAAGACCAGGCCCGCACCGCAATTAAGCTGTTCACCTCCGATGATGACAAAGAGCTCGCTCAGCACGTCATCAATGCGGCGGTCAACAAAATCGACATGCTCACCAGCGGCGAGGTCATCATCACTATGGACATAGCAGCAATGAATTCTGCAATTCTTTTTGGCGAAGCCTGGACAATCATTCTGGCTGCTGACTTAGAGCTCAGGGCAACCGCCGAACTTTCAAGAAGTGGTGGCTATCGTGCGCTGCAAGAGGCAATAACGCGCAACAACGCGGTTTTGGAGAGCCTTGCCGCAGCAGAAGAGCTGCTCACTCAGGCACAGGAGGAGTTTCCTGATGCGGACTACAGCACGGTTTTTGACTATCTTGTACTAAAAATCGAATCCATCGAACTGGCCATTGCCGCAGATCAAGCCCTCTTTGACAGAAACCTTGAACTGGTTAATATCAAGAATGAAGAGTTTCAACTGAAAGATGCGGCCGTGGTTCACGCAGCCAGTCAAATACCCTCAGAGCCGCTCTCCATGATTACCGAAGCATATGACGCTGCCATTGCGCAGGCGCTCGCAAAATATAATTCCGCGCGAGCCAATGCTGTTGACGCAGACTGGTTTATTCGCGAGTACGTGGGCGTAGAAACGCAAACAGAGGTACAATAGTAGTGCAATTTCGCTCGCACTTTGCTCAAAACGGTTTCTAAGAGAGGCCGAAAAGGAGGACCAAAATGCAGAGGTTGGTAAATTACGCAGACGAACTGGTTACCAATATTGGCCCCCGCCCGGGTGGATCAAATGGAGAACATGAGGCTGCGGAACTCATAGCTTCAAACCTTGAAGGCCTAGGCTTGGACACGTGGCTCCAGGACTTTCCTACTGTCAGAAGCACAAGCTGGTTAAAGGTTTTGTACCTGGTGCTTGGCGTCTTGGCTGCAGAGATAGTTTTCAATTTTATTCAGTTGGCTCCACTGGCTTGCCTGCTTGCCTTGGCTGCTGTGGTTTTATTGGCCCTGGATGTTTTGGACTTTAGTCCGTTCTTTAACATCTTTGCAAAGAGCACCAGCCAAAACGTCGTTGCCCGATACATCCCTGAGGGCGCCGACCCACGTCGCAAGGTAGTGGTGATAGCCCACTATGATGCCGGCCGCACGCTTGTGCAGGGCATACCCCAGGTTGCACCTTTCTTTCCCCTGATTGAAAAGGTCATACGAGTATGTCTCGTTGCATTGGCGCTGTTTGTCATCCTCACGCTCTTTCCTTTTCCCGAGCTCATTTTGCTCTTGCTGAAAGTTGTCTGCCTGATAATCGGAATCATCTTGATTCTTGCGCTCATCGTTGAAGCAATCAACCTCTTTATGCCCTATAGTCATGGAGCCAACTGCAACGCCTCCGGTGTTGCTGCTCTCATGGGTGTTGCAGAAGTATTGATGGGGGCAAGAACGAGAGAGCAGTCCTCCACAGAAAGAAAAAGCCGAGGCTCGGAGGCTCCGGAAAGCGGCGAAGCAACGGCTCGCACGCGTGCTCCCAGAACCGCAACCTTGGCAAAGGTGAGCGGGGCAACTGGAGAGCTTTTCTCCCGCGCCAAAGACATAATTGGAAGAAAGTCCACCAAGCCTTTGGAAGACGACGAGCTGGCACAAGGCCTTGAGTACCAAGACGGCCCTGTTGAAGGAGCGGAAGGCTGGAAGCCCCGCAGAGCCGTGCCAACAACCAGAGCAACGCAAAGAGACCAGGCTGAAGGCCCCTTTGAAGGAGAACCGAGGTCAGCGAGCTTTGCGGAGGAAGCGTCCATTATTGGAACAGCTGACATGAGTAGCGATTCCGCCGCCGCAAGGGCTTCCATCTCGAGGATAGAGCAGGGAGCTACCGAAAATCCTGCCATTCGCGTGAGGGGCACGCTTGCCGAGAGAGAAGAGCAGGAGCGCGTTACGCAAGACCAAGCTGAAGCCGCCAGCAGCAAGACCAAAGACGGCTTGCCGGCATGGTTTGTCGATGCCAAAAACGCAGCAAAGAAAGAAACAGAAAGAGACACTTCAACCAAGAAGGATCTTCACGTAACCCGCTCACGTTTTGCTGACGACCCAAATGACTACGCGGCGGAGCCAAAACCTGAGCCCAGAAGGGTGAGAAAGCCCGAGCCGGAGATTGTGGCATCTGCTGATGCCACGATAGCCTCAGAAGCAGTGGCTCCCAGAAGGCCAGTAGCCTCCATAGAAACAGCACCTGAGACCCAGGTAACCGAGAGGGAGAGGCCGCGTGCCTTTTCACCGGAGGAAACTGCGGTTGCAGCGGGAGTTGCCGCCGGAGTAGCTGCCGGAGTAGCCGCTGGAGTAGCCGCTGGAGTGGCGGTGTCCTCAATTGCCGCAGATCCCGAGCACGCACAATTGGCGGCCGATATCCAGCCAGAGCCCGAGCAAAAATCGGTGCCCCTCGCTGAGCCACCAACAACCCTTAACGCTGATTTTTCGGGCATCGACCGCCTGACCTCAGACCCCACAGTTAAGCCTCCGCTCAGATCGCGCCTGCCAAAAAGCGCGTCTACACTGGAGCACGCCGTGGCAACCAAAGCCCCTGACATTCCTGCGCACGATAATCTGCGCAATCTGCCCACCTTGTCTTTGGGTAGTTCCGGCGCAATCCCCACGCAGCAGGCAGCCTTTGACCAGCATCCGGTCGTTGATGCAGAAGAGCTGGCAGACGGCGAAAACAGGATCTCCAACACCGGGTCGTTTGCGCCCTTGGGAGTTACCGGCATCATGAAGCCCGTGGGAGAAGAACTCTTTCAGTATCACGATGACGAGCAAGACATCTACATCGACGATGCAGACACCTCTGCTTCTTGGGGCTCCCAAGAGAGCACAGGAGGCAACCCGCCCCGCGTGATGGATATACCCAACAGCCGCACCAAGTCGTTCTTTGGCAGTTTGGGCGACAGGCTTTCGGGTTCACGCAAGAGCGAAGACCTCGACTCTTCTCCTGCCTCTTGGCTGGGAGTAGATGAGAGTTTTGATGCTCGCTCCGAGGGCTCCAATATTGGCCGCTGGGAAAACTTCTCTGAAGAAGATGACGACGGCTGGAAGGGCGGCGCCTACGGCGGAGCCTCAGAAGAAATCAACGCCGAAGCACTTGCAAGCTTTAGCTCTGTGCTGATTGACCGTGAGGTCTGGATTGTTGCCGTGGGTTCGCATGAAAACAGAAACACCGGCATCAAGCAACTGTTGGCTGAATACGAGCGCGATCTTAAAAGCGCGCTGATCATCAACCTAGACGGCATAGGCGCCGGCGACCTCTGCTACACAATGGCCGAGGGCAGTTTTGTTCCCAAGGGCACCGATCATCGCCTCCAGGGTCTTATCAAATCTGCCGCCGACGCACTGGGGATTGCTATTTCTCCTGCCGGCTTCACCAGCTATACCTCCGACGCAGCGGTTGCCCTTGCCTCAGGCTATAGAGCAATCTCGGTTGTTGGGCTTGGCGATAAGATTCCGATAGGCTGGCGCTCAAAAGGCGACCGCCTCGACATCCTTGACGAAGAAAACCTGCGGGAAGTCTCCGAGCTGGTAGTTGAGGTCATAAAGTCTGCCTAAATATGAGTTAGAACACTGCTGATACTTGAGAAATGCACATTGAGCAAATCTGTGCTTCCTAAGTTGAGGACTTTCTAGTATCATTACGCAGGTTATTTGCAAAACTGCATTCAGCGCAATTGACAAAAGCGCTGTGAGCGGAAAAAGTAAAAAATGATAAGTGGAGGTTTTTTATGTCAGAAGCGTATTGTGTTAAGTGCAAGACCAAGAAAGAAATGCAGGATGTTACCGAGGTTACGTCCAAGAACGGTCGTCCTATGCTTAAGGGGACCTGCCCCACTTGTGGTGGCAAGCTGAATCTCTTCATCAAAAAGGCCTAGCCTGAGAGACCGGCAATTTCACGAAAGAACTGCCTGAGCGCCGTCTATAATGTTATAGACGGCGTTTTTGTTGGGTCACCACTAGATGAAAGAGGCTTCCTGTGAGCGGCATCTTGGCTTTCTAATCAGAACCGGGTTTCGGTCATGTATTGTGTATACACTCCCTCAACCACGAACCTGATTATCAAGCCAAGCTACTCGCTCACAGAAAGCCCATACGTAAAAGAAAGCAAAGGCGGATTCTGTGAACATAATTGTTGTGGGGTGCGGTAGGGTAGGCTCTCAACTGGCAACCTTGTTTTCTCAGGGAGAGAACAATGTGGTGGTGGTGGATACCAATGCTGCAAAGTTTGACAACCTGGGCTCCAGCTATGAAGGCAGCACCCTGACAGGCGTGGGCTTTGATGAGGACGTTTTGATTGAGGCAGGTGTAGAAGAGGCAGACGTACTCTGCGCGGTCACCAATCAAGACAGCTCCAACCTGATGATTGCCGAGGTAGGGCGCAAGCTGTTTGAGGTCCCCTACGTATTGGCCCGTCTCTACAGCCCCGACAGAACCAATGCGTATCTGCAGCTGGGCCTAGACTATGTGTGCGGAACCACCCTGGTAGCCGAGGAGATGTACAGTAAGGTCATGGCGGCCCGCGGCAAGTTCATTGAGTCGCTTGGTCAGTTTGATCTCATGCGTTTTGCCCTGGATCTTTCCTCGCGCCAAGGCAACAGCATCAGCGTGTCTGAGCTTGAGCGAGACCACGAAATCAGGATAGTTGCCTTTGAGAGAAAGAGCGACCACTACAGCTCCATCCCTACAAAAGACAGCATACTCTACGAGGGCGACACAGTCATCGCCTGCATAAGAAATGATTTATTGGAAGAGTTCTCTACCTACATGTCGTAGTGCAGGAGTAGCTATGCAAATCGTAATCAATGGCGGCGGAAAGATCTGCGAAGTACTGGCCAACACCCTGTACAAGAATGGCCACCAGGTCTCCGTCATAGAAATCAACAAGGCAAAGATTGAGCAGCTCGCTCATCGCGTTCCCCAGCAGGTGCTCCTAATTCATGGCGATGGCTGCGACTCTGACAGACAGCGCGACGCAGGCATAGAGGAGGCCGACATCTTTGTCTCCACTACCGGTGCCGACGATGTCAACATGGTCTCCTGCGAGATTGCCTCTCTGGTATTTGGGGTTCCGCGGGCCATAGCCCGTGTTTCCAACCCCAAGAACAATCGCATCTTCAGGAGCCTGGGCATAGAGGTGGTCTCGTCCACCACGGTCATCTCACGCCTCATTGAGCTGGAGGTGACCGAAGGAGCGGTGCACGCACTGCTCTCCATGACTCACGGAGATCTGCTCATTATAGAGATCACCCTTGCTGCAAAGGTCAAAAGCAAAACTCCAAAGGGCAAGAAAGTGGCCGACATAGCCAAGTTGCTGCCAGAAGAGAGCCTGCTGGTTGCCGTAGGCGACGGCCACAGCATGAGCATCGTCAAAGGCGACACGATACTACACCCCGGCGACTCACTCATCGTAGTGGGCAAACAGGGAACAGAAGACGAAATCCGCGAAGCCCTCAATAAGCTCTGGTAGAGTTGGCACAAAACAACTCCAAGTTTGCCAAGGCTCATCACAAGCTACGGGAATTGTTGGGAGTAGGCTGAGAGACTTACTGGAGCGGGCGACGGGACTCGAACCCGCGAATACAAGCTTGGGAAGCTTGGGCCTTACCACTTGGCGACGCCCGCTTAATAGCAAACAAAGTATAACAAAGCTGGGCGGATTACAATGCTTGTGGTAGGATTGTGCACGGCTTGGGCGGCAGCACACTCCGAACCTGGTCAGGTCTTGACGGAAGCAGCCATAAGGGGTCTCTGTTGAGCGCCTAAGCCACCTGATTCTAAACCCCCCAGGGTAAGCCCCTTGTGACAGCGCTTATCTACTAATACTGCAAGGATAACATGGAAATAATTCAGTTTTTTATTGACCTACTGCGAGACCCTCGGCAGTTTATCGCAGACTGGATTAACACGCTTGGGCCCATTTGGGCTTATGCCCCGCTCTTTACCATCATCTTTGTGGAAACAGGACTCGTTGTTATGCCCTTTCTTCCGGGCGACTCTCTGCTTTTTGCTGCCGGCGTATTTACCGCAGAGGGAGGCGGACTCAACATAGTTGTCTTGATCAGCTTGCTCATCACTGCGGCCGTGCTGGGCAACACCTCCAATTATTGGATAGGCCGCAAGATAGGGCAGGCAATCATAGACTCGGGGCGCGTCAAGTCGCTCACCCCCAAGCGCATTGCAGAGACACAGGCCTTCATTGATAAGTATGGCCCGGTGGCCATTGTGCTTACGCGCTTTTTTCCGTTCCTCAGAACCTTTGCGCCCTTCCTTGCCGGGGTAGGCCGCATGAGCTTTCCCCGTTTTACCTTGTTCAACATCATAGGTGGTTCACTATGGGTAGCGCTCTTTACTTTGCTGGGTCACTTTTTTGGCGGAGTACCCTTTGTGGTTGAGCATTTTGAATTGGTCATCATTGCCATAGTGCTCATAAGCCTTATGCCGATGCTGTATGGCATAATCCGCACTCGCATGAAAATGCGCAAGAGTAAGGCAGAAAGGGCAGAAGAAAGCCCCGCAGAAAGTCTTATAGAAAGCAAAGAAGAAACTCCGGCAGACAGCGACGAAGTAAGCCCGGAAAGCTAAGCGTTGCCCTATTGTTGATTAAGGGTATTGCCAGGCATGATAGAATAACGCCCTGCGTCGTGCGAAATATTCTAAGGAAAGTCAGGACTATATAGATGGATTTGGTACAACAGGGGCAGCTTGTCCATGTAATACGAGAAAAGCTGACAGTATTATCCGGTGAAAGACTCAAAATCCGAGCAAATATGGGACGATCCCGAATTATGGAGTGTGAGGGTGTAATCACCCAGGCACATCCGCAGCTCTTTATCATGGAGCTTGAGCTCAGGCGAGGCAATGTCCGCCGTCAATCCTATCAGTACGTTGACGTACTAACCGGCACCGTTGAGCTCAGCCATGCCGAGAGCGAAGAGCTGCTCTTTCCCGCTCTCTCACAGATTCCCCAGCTGTAATCCAACAGCTCAACTAAATAGAGTGCGCAACAAGAGAGCTTCTTTGCGAGCTCTTTCTGTTATCATGGTTTCATCTCAGAGATAAGATTATAGGCGTAATACTCACAGCTGGGAGAAAAGCCATGGAGACTGCCAACTATAAGCTCATAGTCACTATCGTCACTAAGGGCAAGGGAAACAAAGTTGTAGACATTGCCCACGATGCTGGGGCAAGGGGTTCAACTATCCTCTTTGGTCACGGAGCCGCGGTTCAGCTCTTGTTGGGAATCAAGGTAGATCCGGAGAAGGATATCGTCCTAACGATTATCGAGGACTTTAAAGCCCAAAAGGTGCTGAGTGCTATCTCCAGCAAAATGGAGCTGGAGAGCCCGCATAAGGGCTTGGCCTTCATGCTTGCCGTTGATCAAGTAATAGGGATTAATTCAGTTGGAAAAACTGATACAGACTTAGAGGAGTCTGATCGATAAACATAGATGTTTGCTAAGCACCCAGTGAAAGCTTGGAAAGCCGAGGAGTTTTGGGTGAGCGTTGTGATGGTCAGGGATTATGCTGATAGGTGAGTTTTTGTATAGTATTGACTGGTTGCCGGTGGTTATTGCCGGGGCCATCTTTGTTACCTGCTATGCATTCATCATCTCCGAGAAAATCAACAGGGCGATAGTTGCAATCTGTGGAGCCGTGCTCCTGGTAATGCTGGGCATTGTTGATCTGCACGTTGCTTATACCCAGCATATACATTGGGCAACAATCTTCCTCCTGCTGGGAATGATGATACTGGTGGCCATAGCCACAAAAAGCGGCATCATCCAGTACGCTGCCATTAAGGCCGCGCAAAGCGCCAAGGGCGACCCGTTTAAGATACTGGTGAGGCTGGCGGTGCTCACCGCTGTGGGCTCGGCCTTTATCGACAATGTCACCATGGTGTTGCTCATTGCTCCTATTACCATAGCTATCGCAAGAACGATGAACGTATCGCCCATTCCTTACCTTATCACTCAGATACTCATTTGCAATATCGGTGGCGCAGCCACCCTGGTAGGAGACCCGCCAAACATCATGATTGGCACCGCCGCGGGCATTTCGTTTAATGACTTTCTCATTCATCTCACCCCAATTATCGTTATATTGATGGTGCTGACGATATTCATCGCAAAGCGCTATTTTGCCAAGAGTCTGTACATCGAAAAAGAAGACCAAGCCCGGCTCATGGAAATCGTAGCGCGGGATGCCATTAGGGACTCCAAGTTGGCCAAGAAGTCAATTTTTGTATTTGCCTTGACCCTGCTAGGCTTTTTCACCCATCAATACCTGCACATAGAGCCCGCCACCATCGCCCTGTTTGGGGCTGCTTTGCTCATGTTGCTGAGCGCAAAAGACATAGGCACCGAAGAGGTATTTCATGGAGTTGAGTGGATTACGATCTTTTTCTTTGCGGGTCTCTTTGTGCTGGTAGGAGGCTTGGTAGACGTGGGGATTATTCCGCAACTGGCAACCTGGATGCTCGAAGCAACCGGGGGCGACGTGGGGCTCACGGCTATGATATTACTTTGGGGAGCGGGAATCGCCTCGGGCTTTGTTGACAACATCCCCCTGGTAGCCACCATGATCCCCATGGTTCAGGATATGATTATTCAGCTTGACCTCAGCTACGTAGACTCTAAAACGCTCTGGTGGGCTTTGGCCCTGGGCGCCTGCTTGGGAGGCAACGGAACCCTGATTGCCTCTTCGGCAAACCTGATAGTTGCCCAGATTGCTGCCCGCGAAGGCACGCCTATCTCCTTTATCAGCTTTCTCAAGATCAGTGTTCCGGTGACTTTGATTACTCTCGCCATTGCGTCTGTTTACGTCTACATCTTCTTTGTGACCCTTGGGCTTTCTTAGCAACTAAGTGGCCACCCCCTTTGTTATGATGAGAACAGAAAATCCGCGAATTGAGAGGATGCAAGCATGATTAAAGTAGTAGCTAAGATGACTTTATCCCCAGAGGCGTTAGAAAGTGCAATGCCGATACTTGAAGAGCTTATTGCTGCAACGGTGTTGGAAGATGGTTGCGTCAACTACAATTTTTGCCAGCACACTGAAAGCGCCGACACCTTTGCGATAATCGAGACTTGGGAAACTCAAGAGTCCCTTGATGTGCACGGCAAGAGCGAGCACTTTGGCAGACTGGTTCCCCAGCTCGCCGGCCTGGCAACCGGAGACATCGAGATTTCTGCGTATACCGTACAGATTTAGTTTTTGGGACAGAGGGACGGGGTTGGAACAGGGGGACGGGGTTGGAACAGGGGGACGGGGTTGGTGTTCCAATTTGACCAAGGTCAAATTGGAACACCAACCCCGTCCCCCTGTTCCAACCCCGTCCCTCGTGACGCGTTCTAATCCTTCAACATTGCGTTGACTTCGGCTTGTGTGAATACCGGGCCGTCCAGGCAGATGTATTTTTCGCCTACGTTGCAGCGGCCGCACTTGCCTATGCCGCATTTCATGCGCATCTCAAGGGTGGTGAGGATGTTCTCGTCGGCAATGCCCATGTTGGCGAGTGCCTTTGAGCAGGTGCGATAGAGGCTTGGTCCGCCGCAGAGTACTGCCGTGGTGTTGGAGACATCCAGTCCCAGGTCCTCCAAAAAGGGTGCCGTAAACGAGATGGTGCAGGTGTTGCCGTCGCAGTCTTTGTACACGCTGATGTGCACGTGGGTGTTGGGCTCGTTGGGCCAAAGCTCAAACAGCTGCTCCTTAAATACCAGGTCGTGCTTGGTTGAGGCGCTGTATACCAGGTCAATCCGCCCATAATCAGCGCGATTAGCGAGGCAGTGCAGCAAAAAGGTGCGCACCGGGGGAAGCCCAATGCCGCCTGCTATAAAGAGCATGTCGCGACCCTTGCACTGCTCAGTGGGCCAGTGGTTGCCATAGGGGCCGCGTACAATAACCTGCTGGCCAACGTGCAGCTGATGGATACGCTTGGTTACGGTGCCAACCCGTTTAACGGTAAACTCAAGCCAGTCAGGACCGCCCATTGAAACACAGAACATGCACTCGCCATGAGGCGCAATGCCAAACATGCCAAGCTGGCCGGGCACAAACTCAAAAGGCAGGCCGCCGTCAAGGGTCTGAACCTTAAATGAACTTACGTCGGAGGTTTCAGTGGTAATCTCAATGACCTTGCACACCTGAGGAACCAGCGGGTTACCCTCGCAGGTGCAATCGTGACCAATCTCAATCATGAGCCACCACCCTCTCAACATCCTCAATAACTCTGCTGATATCAATGCCCACCGGGCAGAGCTCTATGCATCTGCCGCAGCCGCAGCAGAGCGAATTACCGTAGCGCTCCTGATAAAAACAGAGCTTGTGCATAAAGCGGTTACGCAGGCGCTTCATCTTGGTGGGCCGGGGATTATGAAAACCTGCCATCATTGAATAATCAACAAAGGTGCAGCTGTCCCAGGTTCTAAAGCGATACCCCTCGCTGCCCTTGTTGTTTTGACTCATGTCAAAGCAATAACAAGAGGGGCAGACAAAGGCACAGGTGCCGCAGCCCAGGCATTTCATGGAGAGGTCTTGCCAGTAGGGGTCTTCAAACATCGTTTTAAGCTGCTCGCCGAGCTTTGCGGTATCGAGCTTAAAGGTAAACTCAAGTTCTGCGGGCGTGGGCTTTGTGCCTTCAGTTAAGAAGGGCTTCCAGGCATCAAGTGCCTCGGTGCCTTTAGTGGTGAGGGCCTCCGCAAAATAACCGTCGCCGGCGTCAGTGAGCTGAATATCAACGCCGGGTGCAACGGCAGGGTCAAGCTCAAACGAGGTGCAAAAACACGAGCGCTCGGTAGCGGTGCAGCCAAGCCCCACAATGAGGGTGCCCAGGCGGCGCTCATAATACAAGGTGTCAACAAAGGTGCGGGTCAAGAACACCTCGTCCAGGCACGCAATGCTGTATGCGTCACAAGAGCGCACGCCAAAGAGTATCTGGTTGGTGTTGTTGACCGTCTCGGTAAGGGTGACATCCTCGCCGCGCTGCTCATAGGAGTAGAGCGTCTCGGTTTGCGGCAACAGGGCATCCTTGGGAGAACGAGTGGTTTTTACCGTGCCCAAGTCTACCGCGCTGCCCGCTTGATAGGGCAAGAAACCGGTTGCCTTTTCGCCACCTTCGCTGCCACCCTCGGCATTAAAGGCCGTGGGAACCAACACCGTGGCCGTGCCGGCGAGCATATCGAGGAGGGAGCCCAGCTTTTCTTTCTTCAGTATCATGGATATCACCTCCTACATGAATTCTTCGACGTCGTCGAGGAGATAGTGGTCAAGGGGATGAGGCGTGCAGTCATCAATGCCTGCGTAGAACTCGCCAAAGAGCTCGTAGGCATCCTTGATGATCTTGCGGTTAAGCTGCATAAGGGGCAGCCGCACGGGGCAGACCCGCTCGCATTCGCCGCATTCAATGCAACGCTCGCCTATGTGGAACATGCGGGTGATGCCGTAATTCTGGTTCTCGGCAAGCGAGGTTTCCTTGCCCTGCCAGCCCATGGCTGCTTGATCGGTAAAGCACTCGCGGCAGGTGCAGCTGGGGCAGGTATCTCGGCAGGCCTTGCAGCGTATGCAGCGGGAAAAAATCGCCGCCCAGTAGTCATAACGCTCATCCACACTCAGGGATTCAAGCTGGGCCACTTCTGCAAAGCGGTCAACCTTGGCGCCGTCTTCTACCGCGTCACCAATGAGCTCGTCATACACCACGGGGTTGCGGTGGGTGCACTGAAGGCACTTCTTGAGCTCTTGGCCAGTGCGGGCGTCCTTCATGCCCTCGCAGGGAATGCCAATGAGATAGAGCTTGTCGCGCTTTATCTGCCCGTCTTTAAGCGCCAGATTGATGCCGCGTGAGTCGCAGCCGCGCACCACTACGCCAATCGTGCCCTCGATGTTTTTGTCAGACAGGGGGTACTTGGCGAGAATATGCACGCAAAACTCGTTATAGATGAGCCGATCAACGTCAGCTGCCTTGCGCAAAATCAAAGGAGTGGTCTGCCCTTCAAAGCGACCAGCCTCCCACCCAATTAAATAGGTGATGGTTCCGTCTTCGAGGAGCGTACGCGCGCGCTGGCGCAAGGTCTCTTGTACGCTTGCCAGTGTATTAGACATCAGCGTCCCTCCTCTCGGTACTTGGTGTTAGGCCCGAGTTTTGCAACCGCCTCACAGGCATCCACCACGGTGTCGCGGAACTTGCCCGCCTCAGAGCCCGATATCCAACGAATCTGAAAGCGCTCGGGCTCAATGCCGAGGTACTCCAGATAGCGGCGGTAGAGCAGCATGCGTCTGCGGGTAAAGTAGTTGCCGGTGGAGTAGTGACAATCGCCCGGATGACAACCGCAGACCAGCACGCCGTCGCAGCCCTTTTGAAAGGCGTGCAACACAAACTGCGGGTTGACTCTGCCGGAGCAAGGGAGGCGGAGCAGCCTCACGTCTGCGGGGTAGTTCATGCGGTTGAGCCCGGCCAGGTCGGCGCCGGCGTAGGTGCACCAGTTGCAGGTAAAGGCGAGGATTTTAGGTCGCCAGTCCTCAGCCACCTCGGCAGCTTCAGCCGCGGTCTTCTGGGGAGCTTCTACAGCTTGTTCTAGAGACATAAGGCATCAACCTCCTGCAGAATCTGTTCGTTGGTAAAGCCCAATAAGTCCAGGGCGCTTGATTTACAAGAAGCAGTACAGGCGCCGCAGCCCTGACAAAGCCCCGAATTAATGACGGCAATGTCGCGGGTGACCCACACGGAGTTCTCGCGCCGCTCCACGGTTTCCATGGCAATGGCCTTGTAGGGACACACATCAACGCAGTCGCCACAGCCGCGGCAGTTGATTTCGTCAACCACACTGATCATGGGGTTGGACTCAAGAGCCTTGAGGCAGAACATGCCTATGACCTTGGCTGCCGCTGCCGAGGCCTGCGCCACGCAGTCGGGGATGTCCTTGGGGCCTTGGGCGGTGCCGGCCAGGTACACACCGGCGGTATTGGTTTCAACCGGACGCAGCTTGGGGTGCGCCTCGGTGAGCCAGCCGTCTAAATCACGCGAGACTCCAAAGAGGCGGCCTATTGCGTCGGCACTCTCCTGGGGTTCCATTGCGGTATCCAGCACCACAAGATCGGCGCTGACGGTGACTATCTTGCTCGAAATCGTATCCTCACCAATGCAGATGTACTTGTCGCCCTCGGGATAAATCTTGGCAACGCGCCCGCGAATATAGGTGGCGCCGTCTTGCAGCGTGTTCATATAGAACTCGTCATAGCCCTTGCCCATAGCGCGCACGTCCATATAAAAGACGTAGCACTCGCCGTCGGCAATTTTATCGAGGAACTGATGGGCGTGCTTGGCGCCGTACATGCAGCAGGCGCGTGAGCAATACGCCTTGCCCTTGTGCGGATCACGCGAGCCCACGCATTTAATCATAACAACGGTCTTGGGCTCCTTGCCGTCGGAGGGGCGCACGATGTGCCCTTCGGTGGGGCCAGACGCATTGATAATGCGCTCAAAGGTGAGGCCGTCAATCACGTCAGGATAAGCCCCGGCGCCGTACTCGCCATAAAGCGAGGTCCAGTCGATGAGCTCGTAGCCGGTAGCAATGATCACCGCGCCGTACTCCAAGGTGACGAGCTTGTCCTCATCGTCAAACCTGATGGCGTTAACCGTGCAGAGCTTTTCGCACACGCCGCAGCGATCCTCGGTGAACTTGCGGCAGTTCTTTGCGTCGATAATCGGCTTGCTCGGCACCGCCTGAGCAAAGGGCTTGTACACGGCCTTGCGTTTGGCAAGCCCGCGCTCGTATTCGCTGGTTACCTTGGAGGGGCACTTTTGCTCGCAGAGCCCGCAGCCGGTGCAAAGGTCGTAGTCGATGTACTTGGCCTTCTGGCGAATGGTCACGGTAAAGTTGCCCACGTAGCCGGTGACCTCTTCAACCTCAGAAAGACTCATAATCTCAATGTTGGGATGCGCGCCCACATCATTCATCTTGGGAGCGCAGATACAAGCCGAGCAGTCCATTGTGGGAAAGGTCTTATCAAGCATAACCATCTTGCCGCCGATAGAAGGCTCCTTCTCAACCAGAGTCACGGGAAAGCCCGCGTCTGCAATGTCAAGCGCCGCCTGAATGCCGGCAATGCCGCCGCCAATGACCAGCGCGCGTTTGGTTATGGGAATCTCGCTTGTGAAGAGCGGCGCGTTGCGGTCAACCTTGGCCACCGCCATGCGCACGAGGTCAATGGCCTTTTTGGTGCCCGCCTCTTTGTCTTTGTGCACCCAGGAGCACTGCTCGCGGATGTTGGCAATCTCAAGCATGTAGGGATTGACCGAGGTATCGGTGAGCATCTTCCTAAAGGTGAGCTCATGCATGCGCGGCGAGCACGAGGCAATGACTATGCGGTCAATGCCACGATCAATAATACTTTGCTTTACCGCCTGCTGCCCCGGCTCAGAGCACATGTACTTGTTCTCCTCAACATACACAACGCCGGGAAGCTCCTTGGTTGCTTCAGCCAAGCGGGTCATGTCAACAGTAGCCGCGATATTGGTGCCGCAGTGACACAGAAATACTCCTATTCTGCTCATGATGCTAACACCTCCTCATCACTTTCAGCCTCCGGCACCACAGGATCCTTCAGAGAACTCTCGGCACAAACCACCGCCGGATGATAATGCTTATCAATCCCCAGCTGCTTGGGCGAGGCACCCAGGCACATGGAGAGCAGCTCGGTAAAGTAATACACCGGTAGGTCATAACTGGTGCCCGCCATGCGGTTCACTTCTTTTTCGCGCATGTCCAAGTTGAGCTGGCAAAGCGGGCAGGCGGTCACAATGACCTCTGCGCCGTTTTCCTGGGCATTGTGTAGGATCTTCTCCACCATGACCTTGCCGGTCACCGGGCAGGTCACCTGCAGCGAAGCTCCGCAGCACTCGGTCTTAAAGGCCCAGTCAACGGGCTCGGCACCGGCAAGGCGCATGAGGTCATCCATGCTCTGCGGGTTTTCCTCGTCGTCAAACTGAACCACCTCAATGGGTCTCACCAGCATGCAGCCGTAATAACAGGCCACCTTAAGCCCGCCCAGAGTCTTCTTAAGATTGGCCACCAGGGCCTCCTTAAGATCCTCGTTTTGGTGAAGGACCTGCACCAGGCCGTACACGTTAGCCTCGCCACGGTACTCGCGCTCAATGAGACCCTCAATGTGCGAGCGGTTCTTGGGGCTTTGATTGACGTAGTGCTGCGTGGTTTTCAGCCGCGCAAAACAGGCAGCGCAGGTTGCGACTACGTCAAGGCCGGGCAGCTTTTCTTCGGTAATGGCAAGACTGCGTGCTGGCAGCGCCAGACCCAGGTCGTGATTGATGAGATGGGCGGCAGATGCCCCGCAGCAGTTCCAATCTGGAATCTCCTTAAGCGTAAGGCCAATCTGCTTTGACAGGTATTGCGTAGACATCTCATAAGAGAGCCCGGTTGAACAGGATGCGCAACCCGGAAAATAGGCAAATTCCGTGGTCATGAAGCCTCACCTCCCAAGCACTTGTCAATGATTCTTCGCACGTCGGCCTTGTCCTTGACCCCGTGGACCTTAAAGCCAACCATGCCCTTGAGCATCAGATGCGGCGCGTTGAACATGTCTTGAAACAGGTGGCCGCTCGCAAGGTTGTACTTCATCATCATGTAGAGTTCGTTGGATTTGCCGCTTTGATAAATGCCTTTGAGGAACAAGTCGTTGAAGACGTCTGCTTCTTTAACCGGGCGATTCCCCGCCGCCTTTGATGCCCGCCTCACCTCCTCCATTAAAGAGGGGAGGTCAACATCTTGCGGGCAACGCGTTACGCAGGTGATGCAGCTGGCGCAAAGCCAGGGGGTTTTGGCATCCAACACCTCATCCCACGCTCCCAGTTGCATGAGCCTGATGACCTCGCGAGGCATCACGTCCATCGCGTGCGTTACCGGGCAGCCGGCGCTGCATTTTCCGCATTGGTAGCAGTCCTTGAGGTTGACCCCTGCCGCCGAAGCCACGGCTTCGGTAGACCGCTTATGCTTTGCTCTGCTCGCCGATAGATCTATTGTATCCATGAGTGCTCCTCTCAACATCATCTATGGTACATTAGAACGAAGAAAAATCGTGCAAGGTTAGAGGTGTAAAGGTGTTACGCAGGGTCATAATAATAGATGAGACTAAGTGCGATGGCTGCGGACTCTGCTCTGAGGCATGCCACGAGGGGGCAATTGGTATCGTGGACGGTAAGGCAAGGCTCTTGAGAGACGATTTTTGTGACGGCTTGGGCAATTGTTTGCCGGTTTGTCCCACCGGAGCTATCAGTTTTGAGGAGCGCGAGGCTGCCGCTTTTGATCAAGCAGGTGTTTTGGCTCACAGGGCTGCTGCGGATGCTGCGGCTGCGTCCGCCGCCGATGTGTCCGCTGCTGCTGGCGAATCCTGCTGTTTGGTGCCTGAGACTGCCGGGGCTGCTGAAGATACTCTTCCGTGCGGCTGCCCAAGCAGCGAGGTGCAAGTGCTGGCGAGTCCCTCTGTCTGTTGTGATGCTGCGGCGCCGGCTGAGGCTGAGCTTGCCCACAAAACGCCGGTAAGCCAGCTGACCCAGTGGCCCATACAAATCAAGCTGGTTCCGGTAGGTGCGCCTTTCTTTAATAACGCCAAGCTGCTCGTTGCGGCAGACTGCTGCGCCTTTGCCAACGCGGATTTTCATAACCTCTATATGAAGGGTCACATCACGCTCATCGGCTGCCCCAAGCTCGACGGAGAAGATTACTCCCAAAAGCTCACCAAAATCCTCTTATGCCACAACATCAAAAGTATCACCGTGGCGCGCATGGAGGTACCCTGCTGCGCAGGCATAGTAGGCGCAGTTCAATCCGCGCTGGTAAAGAGCGGCAAGATGATCCCCTGGAACGTGGTCACCCTGGCCACCAACGGACGGGTGCTTGAGGATTAGATGAGTATATCCCAACGTTTAGATCGGCTTCCGGCCACGCCGTTGCTGATAAAGGTCATCATCATAGCCGGTCTGGGTTTGATGTTTGATGCTATGGATCAGGGCATGGTTGCCGGGGTCATTGCCTCAATCGGCCTTGACTGGGAGCTCACTACAGCTCAAAGGGGACTTCTCGGCAGCTCCGGTGTGCTGGGCATGCTATTTGGTGCCCTGGTCTCCGGCCTTGCCGCTGATCGCTGGGGCCGCAGAACCATAGTGCTGGTCACCCTGTTGATATTCAGCTTTGGCAGCCTGCTCTGCGGACTTGCTCCCGGCTTTGAATGGCTTTTGGTATTCAGGTTCATCACCGGAATTGGTCTCGGCGGAGAGCTGCCGGTTATCACAACGTACGTAAGCGAGTTCTCCTCTCTCAAAAACCGCGGACGCAACGTGGTAATCGTTGAGAGCTTTTGGGCCTGGGGATGGATACTGGCGGCACTGGTAGCCTATCTGGCTATTCCCCTCTACGGATGGAGAGCTGCCTTTTTCATCGGCGCTGTACCCGCCCTGTTTGCCGCGGCCCTGCGCTTTTTGATTCCCGAGTCCCCACGCTTCCTTGAACGCAAAGGCAGGCTCGATGAGGCTGACAAGATCGTAACTAAAATGGAGCGCTCAATAGAACAGAGTGGTACAGGAGGGACGGGGTTTGGTGTACCACTTTCTGTGGAAAGTGGGACACCAAACCCCGTCCCTCCTGTACCACTCTCCCCACTGACTGCCTTCCTCACGCTCTGGAAGAAGGAATACCGTCAGTCCACGATAGTGCTTTGGGTGCTGTGGTTTGGCGTAAACTTGGGCTACTACGGCTTTGTGCTCTGGACACCGTCCTTTTTGGTAGAGCAGGGCTTTGACCTGGTCAGAAGCTTTGAGTTCACTCTCTATATGTGTTTTGCGCAGCTGCCCGGTTATCTTACCGCGGCGCTGCTGATTGAGAAGATTGGCCGCAAGCGTGTGCTCACAATCTTCCTGGTTGGCACGGCGTGCGCGGCATGGTTCTTTGGTCACGCGGACAGCCTTCCCCTTGTTATTTTGTCTGGCTGCCTGCTCTACTTCTTTGCCCTGGGAACCTGGGGCTGCGTGTATTCCTACACGCCTGAGCTCTATCCCACCGCCATCAGAACAACGGGCGCCGGCTCAGCCTCTGCCTTTGGCCGCGTGGGCGCCTTCATTGCTCCCATGATAGTGCCGGTGGTGTACGCCTTTGTTGGACCAGAGTATGGTTTTGAGTTAGTGTTTGTGCTGCTCACCGGAGTATTCATCGTGGTTGCCCTGGTAGTAGGCATTCTCGGCGTAGAAACAAAAGGCAAAGTCATCCCAGAAATTGAGTGATTCCCGGGACACATTTTGGGTTATAATGGTACGCCTTGCGCCGTTACCTCAGCAGGATAGAGGACCCGGCTACGAACCGGGGCGTCGGGGGTTCGAATCCCTCACGGCGCACCACCGCCATCTCCGAAAACCCTTGTTAAGTCAGGGGTTTTCTGTATCACAACCTGTTTGTGATGAGACCTTGGCACCAGACCGCACAACTAAAACTTTGGAGGAAAAATGAGAGAACCAATTGTTGGAATTATCATGGGATCAAAGAGCGACATGGACGTTATGCAAGGATGCGCCGATCAGCTTGATGAGTTTAATGTGGCTTATGAAATGCTCGTAGCCAGCGCGCATCGCAACCCCGCACAGGTGCATGAGTGGGCAACCACCGCCGACGAGCGAGGCTTAAAAGTCATCATCGCCGCAGCGGGCAAAGCCGCTCACTTGGCGGGCGTAGTAGCAGCCAACACCACGCTGCCGGTTATCAGCGTTCCCATGAAAACGAGCGACCTGGGCGGCCTCGACAGCCTGCTTTCTATGGTGCAAATGCCCACCGGCGTGCCAGTAGCCTGCGTAGCCATCAATGGCTCCAAGAACGCTGCCATACTGGCAACGCAAATCCTTGCCACCTCCAATAATGTGTACAAGGACATACTCAAGGTCTACAAAGAGAAAATGGCGCTATAATCCAACAGTGTTGTTCTGCGCGTTTGGTGTAGCCGATTGGTGCAGAACCTACTCTAAGGGCTTAAAGGCGCAGGAGACTCTGTGGACTTAATAGAACTTCTCAAAGCTGTTGTTATCGGCATCATCGAAGGTATCACGGAATGGCTGCCCATTTCGTCTACCGGGCATATGATCCTTGCTGACGAGTTTATCCAACTCAACGTCTCGCAGGAGTTTTGGGAAGTTTTCTTAGTGGTCATTCAGCTGGGAGCCATCCTTGCCGTATTTTTTCTCTTTCACAAAAAACTGAACCCCTTTGCGCCCTCAAAAAGCAAAGAGGAGCGCAAGCGAACCTGGGTGCTCTGGCTCAAAGTGGTTGTTGCCAGTATTCCGGCGGCTTGTATTGGATTGCTGCTTGATGATTTTTTCACTGAGAATTTCCACAACGCCATCACCGTTGCCATAGCGCTGATTGTTTACGGCATTGCCTTCATTGTGGTTGAGCGCGTAAAGGGCAGAAAAGTGACTCATGAGTCACTTCCCCGTCCCCATGAGTCACTAGGAAAACACTCTCCTGAGGCAATTGAAGCTCGGGCAGCCGAGCAGGGCGAAGCAAAGCTTTACTCGGCACTACAACCCACTCAAACTGAGGCCCCTGCCAAAACTAAAAACCAGAGCATTGACGAGATAACCGATGTTGACCAGTTGGAATTTAAGCGTGCATTTTTCATTGGCTTGTTCCAGGCTCTGGCTATCGTCCCCGGCACCTCGCGCAGCGGCGCTACTATTCTCGGCGCCAGAATCCTTGGGGTCAGCCGCTCTGCTGCTGCGGAGTTTTCATTCTTTCTCGCCATTCCCATCATGTTTGGGTGGAGCTTGCTCAAGGTAGTCAAAGCCTTTGTTTTGGACAGCGTAACAGTCACCACCACCGAGTGGGGCGTTTTTGTGGTGGGGATAATCGTGGCGTTTGTTGTGAGCATTCTTGCTATCAAGTTTCTCCTGGGATACATTCGCAACCACAGCTTTGAGGTCTTTGGCTGGTATCGCATAGCCCTCGGCGTTGTTGTTTTGACCTTCTTTGCCGTAACCGGCCAACTCTTCATAGCTCAATGATGGAGCCAATAATGAGAGGCACTCAAACAATCACTCAGATGGTCAAAACGGATCTCAACAATTTCAAGCTGTTCAATAACAGCCCAAAAGTGGTTCTTGAATCCCATTACTTCTCTGCCTACAGAGGAGCGCCAGTCATACGCTTCAGCGTTGATAACCGGTCTTTCAGCTTTGGCATGCTGTTCATACAGCGTGGGCTAGACCCAAACAACGAAAGTCACCAGCTGATTGTTAAGCATGAATACGGGCACTTCCTGGATTTCTGGAAAATTGGCCCCCTTGCATACCTCGCGGCCGTAGGCATCCCCTCCATATTGAGCAAGGGCAACCCAAATTACTACGAGCTCAAATGGGAGGCCTCAGCAGACAACAACGTAGGCATCAAACGCAAAGGCGTCTCCCAAGAGGCCCTACAAAGAGGCACCAACTACACCAATAAGTTCTCACCCTATCACCACCTCAAAGCCGCCAAGGACAAACGCAAACAAACACAAAGCTACACACACATAAGATTAGTAGGAAACTCCGCAACCTTTGTGTATTAATAGCTGCCAAGGTACTGAGCGGCTTGGGTGCCGGCGGTTTGGCCGTCTGAGACTACGCCTTCTATGTAGCTGTGTACACGTCGGGCGTTGCCGGCTAAGAAGAGCCAGGGGGGAGAAGGGTTCTCGTGTAAGAGCTCGCGCAGCAAATCGGTTTCAGGGATGAGGCCAACGCTTACTATAAGTGTGTCGCATGCCAGGTACTGTGGCGCAGTGGAACAGAGGGACGGGGTAGGAGTGGAACAGAGGGACGGGGTTGGTGTCCCAGATTGGTACAGGAGGGACGGGGTTGGTGTACCACTTTTTGGAACAAAAAGTGGTACACCAACCCCGTCCCTCCTGTACCAATCTGGGACACCAACCCCGTCCCTCTGTTCCACTCCTACCCCGTCCCTCTGTTCCACTGCAACGCCCTCAATGCGGCGATGTCCATACACGCGGGTGATGGTGCTGTTGGTTATGAGCGGAATGTTGTTGGCGTCTACATAGCGTTCGCGGTTGGCTTTGAGACCGGTAGCGTCGGCTGCCTGCTCTACGAGGGCCAGGACTTGCTTGCCCTGTTGGGAGAGGGTTTCTGCCATGACCATGCCTACGTCTCCGCTGCCTAAGATGACGATGCGTTCGCCAATGTCCCAGCCTAGAAGGTTAACCATGCGCTGGGCTGCGCCGGCGGTAAAGATGCCGCTGGGTCTCGTGCCCGCAATGGGCAAAGTACCAATGGGGCGCTCTCGGCACCCGGTGGCAAAGACAATGGCCTCTGGCTCAAGCGTGCGGAGGCCTTCAGGTGTGGCGAGGCTTACAGAACGTGTTGGAGAGATGGAGGTAACCATAGTATTGAGCAGCGTAGGAATCTTGCGCTTGCTAAATTCACTGTATAGGGTTGCGAGGAACT
>Ga0131853_10002554_pt1 | contig 32489 bp, 22 predicted proteins | sample TergutLab28metaG_FD_92764 | JGI IMG/M metagenome (GOLD analysis project Ga0131853, IMG submission 92764) | Labiotermes labralis P1 segment gut microbial communities from Petit-Saut dam, French Guiana - Lab288 P1 (version 2) (version 2) | ecosystem: Host-associated > Arthropoda: Insects >... | reverse complement strand
TGGACCTAGGAGGGACGAGGTAATGGGGGAGTGGAGGAGATTGCATAACGAGGAGCTAAATGATTTGTACTCCTCACCCAATATTGTGCGGGTGATAAAATCGAGAAGAATGAGATGGGCTGGGCATGTATGGGTGAGGAGAGGGGGGTGTATAGGGTCTTGGTGGGGAAGCCAGAGGGAAAGAGACCACTGGGGAGGCCTAGGCATAGATGGGTGGATAATATTAGGATAGATCTGCAGGAGGTAGGATGTGGGTATATGGACTGGATTGGGCGGGCCCAGGATAGAGATAGGTGGCGGACGCTTGTGAGTGCGGTAATGAACCTTCCGGTTCCTTGAAATGCGGGGAATTTCTTGACTAGCTGCAAACCAGTTAACTTCTCAAGAAGGACTCTGCACCATGGAATAAGTATGTATGTATTATGAATAATTTTACTTCCACCAATATGAATTTACTATTTACTATGTTTTTTTTAACCTTCACTCACCAACAAATGCACTATTTATTACCTTGGTTAAAAGTTTTAAATTTACATTAAAATACATAATAATATCACACCTACATGTTTCGGTCATTAATGACCATCATCTGTACGTAACTAAACTTATATTTATGTTAAAACACTCGGTAAAATTACGTTGTTATATATATTAGGTGATGTGGCAGCAAGTCATAGAGCGGCATGTGTGTTGTGTGCACTGCACACAACACACATGCATGGTGCAATGATAAAAATTCACTTTAAGGCATTTTCCTGCTTAAGAAATTTGGGGTTTTTGGTCCACTAGAAGTCTTCTTAAGAGAGTTGTATGGTAATAACATCTGTGTTCTCATTTTTGCTTCTCAGGGTCTCAGTAAGGATAAGGAGAAGAGGGATGACAATGTCCAGAACTCATTTTGGGTTTATTATATTGCACGGAACAAATGGTATGTTACTTGTTTATTTCCTTAAGGTAGAATTAGGCATAAACTTTTAATGCTAGTTACTAGTGAGGTATTGAACTGTTTTGTGTATTTCAGGTCATGTATATACAGAAATGAAAATACTGGTGAGCAGTACTGGAGCAAGATGCAGCACATAGAACCATGTCCAAGATTTGCTCATCAATTAGTATATGATCATGTTAATAAGGTTTGTTTTTAATTTAACTTTAAACAATTATGGTGAAGGTGTGTTGTCATGGTTGTGAATGAAATTTTGGACTTTGTCAATTATCTCAAATTAGAAAATGCACATATTGGAGACTAAATCTGCCTGCATTTTGAGGTGGAAGGGGGGGAGAACCTGTACAGGTGATCCCATTAGAAAGAACTAAACTCAATCCCTGGATTGAGACTAGCACTGTGGGTTTTTAGTTTTGGATGAAGAACAGTGTCCAAGATCTTAGTCATGAGGAACGTCTTTTTTTACTTTAGTCATAATTTTCATTACAGAATTTGTTAATATTTAACCGTAAATTTAAAATGTAGTATGCTAGAAACTTAAAACTAAATAATATGATGTGCATGCATTCCTGATCCAGCATGTGGAAGGAATGTTTTAATTGATATATTTTTTGATTGTCAGGTGTTGAGATTATATGGATTTAAATTAAATTTAGTCTAATGACCCAGTAAAAAACAAACCACTCATATTCCATGAAGTTGGTACAGAAACATTACATAACCTATTTACCTATCACAAAGATGTGGTACATGACAATTGTTGACATAGAAGTATAGAGAAAGAACTGTTGCATGTAGTGCTCATTCCCCCCCCCCCTGCCAGTTTTTATTTTTGTGTGGAATATATTGTGTTAATTGTATTTTACATGGAACTCTAGGTACACTATCTTTTTGGTGGTAACCCAGGAAGAGCCTGTTTACCCAAGCTTCGTCTTGATGACTTTTGGCAGCTTCAGCTATGTCGACCTACACACGCTCAGCTCTTACAAAGATGCAAACTCTTGATAAGAAAACACAGGTATTCACACATTCCAGTTATCCTATTGATGGGAAGTCAGTTTATCAAGAAATAAAAAACATATAAACCTTGGATTTCTGAACACCTAGTCATAGGTGTGTGTTGCCTACTTTCTTTGGAATTGTGTATTTTTCATAAAGACTATACTCCGTCATTCAACTTGAGACTAACGAATTAAGTCTGGTGTAAAGAATCATAAGATCTCTGTGTGACCACTAACACAAAAGTCAAACATGGGACTCAGTCCCCAGTCATTCCACATTGACTATTTATTGATGTTTGACATTATCTGGTGGAAATATTTGTTTTTTCAGTTAGAGGTGTTTACATTACAGCGATGAATCCTATTCTATAATTCAGCTAGTGCAGAAATGCAAACACACAGCTTGCCAGTACTACTGTAAAAATGTTAAATGTGTGGAAGTACAGTTTTGCGACTTATCAATGAATATGGCATACATGTAAATAAGAAATACTCTATCATATAAATTTAGTATTGTACATTTTCCATGTAACTATATTACATATATATATAAAATTTAGTACTGAATTGTTGCATAATGTTCTTAGTAATTATGTACTGACATGTTTCGGCCTCAGTTCTTGGCCATCTTCAGGGAGCACAAAAGTTTGATTGTGTAGCTTGTTTGTCAACCTAATTGGTCATATAATCTAGACAATGCACAAAGTTAATACCAAGCAAAAGAGATGAGCTCCTATTGAATGAAGAAATCATTTATTTCTTTAATATTCGTACAGTTCAGCCATCTGGGAGCATGCTGCCAGCCAGACCAGAACATTTTCTACTGTTGTGGTAGTCTTTTTTTAGCCTTGGCTCCCTGGATCATAGGTTTAAAATGGCAGTTAAATGTGCAGTAGTGAGTATGTTAAGGCTAAAAAAAAGTTAAACTATGTGAACCCACTTTAAAAAATTATTTCAGCCCAGCATGTTTTGGCCCGGGGGCCATTATCAACAGTACAACGTAGCACATCTACCGGCTATTAAAGTTTACATTCTGAAGTTATCAGGGCAAGTATCATGTAATTCTGTATATTCATTGATTAAAATCATGTGAAACTTATACAACTTCATAATGCAAACTTTAATAGGAAGCAGATGTTACCCATAGTCCCATTCCTGAACCAGGTGAATTGATTCTGCATCATATTTCTGTAACACTTCTTTGAAATATTATCCTCCCATATGTGCCTTGGTCACTGAAGTGTTCTTTTTCCTTCAGATTTTATGGCTTAAATTCTCTTTATGTTTGGCTGCATGCCATGTTTGTCTTTTCTTAATTTTTTTGACCCTAAATTATTTGTGCAAAGAGAACAAATCATGAAGTTCTTCATAATGCAGTTTTATTCATCCTCCTATGACTTTCTTCCTCTTACTTTCAAATGTTCTTAGCATGTGTGTGTGTGTGTGTGTCAGGATCCCTCAATGCTTGTTCTTTTTCCAGTGTTTGCCTTCACGCCATGGTTTTAAATTTTTTATTGGTCCTGGAAGTTAGGATGCACAGTATAAAACCTCCTTTACCTTAATTTTGACCTCATCTTGATGTGGAACATAGGATGTAATCATAAACAAGGCTGTGACAACTTTACCATGTTTACCCACATGTGAGATGAAAATTTTTTCCAAGTTAATTGTGCACAAAGTTAAGCTTGCTTTGTGTAGGTATTTTCCTGAAAACTATTGGGGGGGGGGGGGTTGTCTTTTTTTGTATGAGCAAATACAAGAGTTGTGACCAGATAAGATTTCATTATAGAAAATTCCACTGCCAAAATGAGGAAACAATTGTCTTCAGTCAAGAAAGGATGATGGAAGAATAGATTTGTTGATGCTACTTAATACCTTTTCTTCTTTACATTTTGACAGGTTTGAAGAATTAGCTGCAAAAAACCAGATGAATGCATTACATTACCTGCAGACATCTCTGTCAGAGATAATAGATCATAATGATCCTGAACAAACAAAGGAAGTAAGTCATAACAGCTTACTCTTGTGTACTTTATTTTAGCTTAGTTCATTCAGAGGTTAGAAACATACAAGGATTAGGTAACTTAGTGTCCATACCAGCTTGAAACTTTTTTTTCACATGGTCTCCTTGGTGTTCATCTTGCTGTTTATTCTGTAGCTTTTTAATTCCATGTTCTATATCTTCATTTCATCTGCATCTTGTGCATCAGCATCCATGCAACAGAGTCCATGAGAAGCTAGTAATTCCTTAGGTAGTAAAGACGTTCATCACATTTTATATAACACAAAGGTTCTTTACCATGTTTACCAGGTCCCATGTCCTGAGCCAGATGAAGCCAGTCTGTGCCCTACCATCCTGCTCTTCTTGTAGGGAGTAACATTATTACATAGCATTTTTAATGTGGAATATTTTCAACACACTTTTAGCAAAATTTTTCCCCATGACATACTTCAACAGTAATGCAAGTGGATGATTTGTGATAACCGAGTACCTTTCACAAGACAAGCTCTACTGTAACTAATCAAATACGTGGGCTGTCTGGAAAGTTTCTGAACGTTCAAAATAGCCTGCCATTGCGTCGACCTAGCGGGGCGCGGCAAGTGGTACTCTCTAATAATGAGCTTGACGAACTGCGTCGTGAAAACCATATTGCCCTATCTTGCTTAGTCATTGTGTTGTGCTTCATGTCATCACATGTTTGGCGTATCTGGCGATTTTCTCAAGACAAGGAAATGAGTGTTTTTCACGAGCAACGAATTTTTGTGAAATTCTGTGTGAAAATTGGAAAAATCTGTTACTGATACATTTGAAATGTTGAAAATAGCATTCAGGGAAGAAGCCATGTGCAGGACTCAAACGTACGAGTGGTGGAAATGTTTCAAAGAGGGCCAAACTTCGGTTGATGATGATCCGTGTTTGGTACGGCCATCAATGTCAAAAACTGACAATAATATTGCAAAAGTTCATGAACTCATCCGTTCAAATCATCATTTGACAGTTCGAGAGGTAGCTGAAGAAGTATCTCAAAAATAGTGTGCCATGAAATTCTTACCGAAAATTTGGGCATGCATCGCATTGCAGCCAAATTTGTACCACGCCTGTTGAATGATGATCAAAAACAGAATCGAGTTGACGTGAGTCAAGAGCTTCTGGACCGAGCTAATGATGATAACTTTTTGAAAAACATTATTACAGGAGATGAGACTGGGTGTATGGGTATGATGTCGAAACGAAAGTCCAATCATCACAGTGGATGTCAAAAACTTCGCCGTGACCAAAAAAAACGCGCAGTGCGTTCACACGTCAAGGTGATGCTGACGGTATTTTTTTATTCTGAGGGTGTTGTTCACTATGTGTTTCTAAGGAGTATTATCTGGAAGTTATGCAACGTCTTCGTGAGGCAGTCAGGAAAAAAAGACCTGATGCGTGGTGGGAGAATCGATGGATGCTCCAACATGACAATGTGCTCTCACATTCATCGTTCCTAGTCCGTGACTTCTTGGCCAAACATGCGACGACTGTCCTTCCACAGCCTCCGTACTCTCCAGATCTCGCACCAGCTGACTTCTTTCTGTTTCCAAAGCTCAAATCAGCGCTGAAAGGCCTCGGTTTTGAGTCTGTTGAGGCAGCGGTGCATACAGAGTAGAGGGGAGTATTTTGAAGGTGACAAGGCTGAATAGCTTCAAGGTAAGACTGGAAAATTTTTACGCGGTATATTCGGGAATTTTCCAGACAGACCTCGTATATCTGAATTGCCCATAGCTTCATTCAATTCGTAGTGGTCATAATGCATTAGTCATTGTGGCTTGTGTGCCCACACATTATCATGTATTCTAGAGCTCAGGTTCATTTCAAATCTACCTACCTGCATAAACATAATGAACTTTGGATGCAGGATGTATCTGTAATTGGGCATCAAGCTTCCCACCGTTCCTACCTGATACGGATCCCAATCAGTAGGCTGACTATACTTCTTTATTTTATTGTGTTTCTGCAGACTTTTGAAGCAAATGATGTGATATTACTGCAATTTAATTTGTTTTGCCAGCTGAAATAAGTGGCCACAGAATTAAATGTGCAAATATTCTTGTAGCATCTCTACACTAGGATCATAGAATCAAGTTCTGCTATTGACATGCATGTTTGCTGATTTAAATTTTGTCTTTCCAGTGGACTAATCAAATTAAGTTGAACCACGTGAATATCATATACAGTACATTTCCTTTAATATATGAGTAGCACCTGATAATCCAGCATTCCTTTAGTTTGGCATTTGAGGCCAGTAGTTCCAAGACTTCAAGTTCCGCCATCTGTCACTTCCTGTGTGCATACTGATTACATGATTTTACCTTGGGTTGTCTGGACCTTATTGAGCCCATTGAGCTATTATAATGTTTTCAACAGATACACATGAGTAAACATGTTGCTGCCGGCAAGAGGAATCACATAACTTTAAGGGCTTCTCAGAAATTTGAAATAATTAGGAGGCTTGAATATGGTGAAAGCTGATGAGAGGTTATGGCTTAATATGACATTGGATTTCAATTATCTATGATGTAAAGAAATGGAATTACCAGTTTTAATTGTGTTTGGCATCAAATGAAAGTGTGAAATATCTTTACGAGTGACTGACATTGGAACAGCCTAAATTAGCACAGTTGTACAATGTACTGTTATAAGTGGACAATCTGTGACTGGACCTGTGGTAAGTCTTTTTTATGTTGAAGTAAAAGTAAGTGACAAGTGCATGTTCTCTGAGGGCAGTAACAAAAACTTACCTGTAATAACTTAGGTCAGTATGGGTACTGTCTGATAATCTGGAATATTTGATAGATGAGCACCTATCTGGTCTTGTGGCTGCTGGATTAAAGAAATTCAACTATACTGATATAACTCACCTGAGCTCATCAGTCGTTTCTCATGTCCTAATATCAGGGAATCTAAGTAGCAAAACAGTAATTTCTTAAATATCTGTACACCATAAAATTTTCTTTGTGTTACATCACCAGATTATTAAAGTTTACAGATGTTTGCGTGTGTGGATGTGCTGTTGAAAATCTATGCACTATTAGCTTCAGTGTAATTTAAACACGACTTATCACATCCTGGGTTGAAAACAGACTACTTGCTTATGTTAAGATTTCAGACTCGCGCAGTTTCAAATCCATCCCCCCTTAAATATTCTTACTATTTCCAATTGGCTAACTGTTAAATTCCAATACTCCCTAATAGAATCAACAGTCAAATTTTTAAATACTTTGTTTCTATTGGCTCACTTATATAACGCTGTTCGTGTATCGTAACTCTCATAATCTCCTTGCATATTGCAGGTCTCTCTCTCTCTGTCACTCTCTATCCCTCTAAGCTGCTCTACAAATCCGTTACAATCTCCATTCCACCCAAACTAAAATTCCTAATTTTAAACAAATCTATCCCATCTCTCAAATGTAACACCTCATAAAACTTAAACCAACTCTAATGGTTATACTGAGTTTCAGTTTCTGATATAACTTTGTCATTAGTTTCAGTTGCTGACATCAGTATTATTTCGAGAGCAGGAAGACAGTGGTAAAACTCTAGTGGAAGGGAGTGAGGATGAGGACGTGGACTGTCACCATCAGCGTTCACAACTGTTTGACCAGCTTGTATCCTTCTTCCCTGATACCATGACACAACCCACAGGTAACCTCATAGACCTGATTCCTCTGTGACCACATGAAAACATTATTTCCTAGATCTGATGCCAATCCTGTGATGTGCCGTTGTTTTCGTTTTACACTAAGTCCTAATTCTTCTCTCTTTGACCTCGACAATCAGTAACATCTATTCCACTTCCATCTCAAATAGACTTACTCTACATTGTCAGTCTGTGCATAATCCTGCCTTTTCTAGGAATGTAACATTTTATTGAAGCAGTCCTTGAAATACTGTAACTATATTGTAGATAATTGTACAGAATTGACTTCCTTCTTTCATTGTCTATAGATTTTTTTAAAGGTACAGTTATGTGATTTGTCAGCCTGTATTTATGTGTGGTAAATACGAATGTTTGGTTCATATAGCTTTTCTTTTTATACTACATTGACTTTTGGGCACTACCCTTCAATAACAGGAACTATGTGTTTATGTTAGATGGCTTCTCTTCAGCATGTGGCAAACATGGTTTTTGTTGGGAAGCATCTGTGTTGCTGATTACATGTACAGTTAACAATGAAACCTTGCCATACCAGATTTTACAATTTTACAATTTCCCATAGCAGGATGAACCTTGTAGTTACAATATTTTCATATTCTTCTTTATATTGATGTGGTTTTTGTTGCATTGACTGTAAAGTTGTGAAGTATTATGGAGTAAATCTGTTAAATATTATTGGTTTTAACTGTGATATATATAGGCCACTTACCTCTGACATTCTCCATTTTTCAAGGATAGTGCCTAAGAAAACAAGAGAGGTAACCTGGAAGAACCTTATGTTACCTATACCATGATACTGAGAAAGACAAGTATTTCACCCCTCCAAAACCTTTTAGCATTGTACTGAAAATGAAATGTGTCAGAATTAAATGCAATAGTTTGGATTGTGTAAAGTTAATTAAAATATTTTTAAAACAGTTTCTGTGTTGAAAATGTGGTGTGTAATTTGGTGAAGCTGGTTATACTTGTTGTTATTATTATTATTATTAATGATTTGAATTTTTTTTTTTTTGGAAAATAAATGGAAGAGTTTGGATTATGAACCAAAATAAACCAGAAATATATTGTCATCTATATTGAACTTAAAGTATGCTTTATATCTTCATTCTGCCTACGAATGTTTTAGAATCAGTGCTGAGGGTGTGTTATACAAATGTGCGTGTTGTGTCATTTGCTGCACTTCAACGTGGGTAGTGGAATGGAATTAAAAAGCAGGTTTAGAGATGAACATTTTTTTGTTGTTATTGAGTTGCAACGTTTATAATCAGTTGAAAGATTACACCTTTTAACCCACTTTCACCAGAATTCTCTATAATATACAAGGTATCAGAGCTTGCAGTCTGTGAATATTGGAATTCTATGGAGTTCCTCAGTTGTTGTTATTCTGCTTAACTTGACTACTCTTGAGTCAGTCATTAAAATGAAGTTATTTAAGTTTCAACTGTGATTTTCTTACATACCTCCCATCCTGGAACTCATGTTGGTATGGTGTATGTTTCAAAAGAAAACTGTGGAGCTTCAAACATGACTACATGTGCACATCATCAGTTAGGACATAAAAATGTTAATTTCTTGTGTATTCATGTAAAAGGTCTTGTAACTCTAAAATTCATTCTTTTGCATATGGCCCTAGTAGTTTTTATCATTACAGATAATCAAGATTTCATTCCTGAAGCTTGTGTTTCTCGTGAATCTCACTATAACAAGCGTTTTTTATTTACTTCCATTTGTCTCTCTCTTGACTTATTTTTATACCGCCATCTTTCCTACACCTTCCTTTTCTTTTTATTTCTACTCTTCTATTCCTTATCACCTCTATTTATGTGTGTATTTGATATTCATTTTTGCATATAATACTGAGAATGATTTGAATTTGGACAGTAGTTACTGAAGAAAGTCACACAGTTGTGGCAGTAAGATACTGAAAGCAAAATAATGTACAACCAATTCAAGATAATTGCAGCAGCTGGTAGAATAAATGCAGCATAAAGAAGCCCATTTATTCATAACACTTTGGTTAATATTTTCCTACAGTCAGATGAACAATTGGTAATGTAGGATTTGTTAGTGACTACACAATACTGGAATTATTATCACCATTATTGTTTTTTCATTTTACTAATAGAAGGAACAGTCCATGATTAGAGCAATTTTGTTTTGAAAAACTGGTCCAACTGTTGTGCAGATCTCAGAGACCACTTAACTTTGGATGAGGTTAAACAGGAGCCCATATTTGTGACTAATACAACATGATAATTTATAACATACACCTTTTGTTAAAGTAATGCCAAAACTCAGAATCTAAAATCAAAATTAACAAGATAAGCAATGCACATATAATGTAACCTTGTAAGGCTGTTGTATACTGGTCTAGGCCCAGTCGAGAATGTATTGCAGATGTTGCTCTCAACAGGAGCGAAGCTCGAACTCGGTCAGGAATAGGAGGTGAGGTCTCCTCAACTGAGGAATAACTTAACTCCGTTACACTGGATTACACATATGTGGGAGTTTATTGGAAGAGAGTAGTTTGATTACAACTCAGCGAAGACTCAGTACTGGTAATCAGCCCCTGACGACTACCTCGTCGTCTGGTCTGTTCGACGTCTCGTAGAGAAGTGTGTGAATGCCTCCTGGCCATTCCCTGGTAAGGCACAAGTCACTGGAGGTCCAAGGGCCAATTACAGTCCCAAAGTCCTTTACTCCTGAACTTTGAAAAGCGCATGAGCGTGCCTCATCGCAGTGCCTAGTCATGGAGTGCACTTTGATGTGGGCACAGTCTGGCTCGCTTAGTTAAATCACTAATTCAACATGAAATGTACAGCATGTAACATAAGTATGGCAGTGCAGCCATATACAAAAATAAGTCGGTAAAATACACCACATATCAATTATAAGTATTCTATACAACAAGGCATCTGCATAATATTTCTTCCTCCTCTGCTATCCTAAAAGCCTGATACCATTTCACGCAACAGAGCACTTTTATAGCCATTTAATGCCGATGACAACAATAAAATGCATTTACTTCTTCATGTAAATTGCTTGATATTTATAACCAAATTTGGAGTTTCTGGAGAGTTGCTCATGTAAAGTCCCCAGTATCAAATTCTACAGAAATCTGTTCTGTGGGAGCTGCACTGATTTAAGTGGACAGATGAATGGACATGAAGCTTTTCATGACAATGTGAATGTGCCTAAGAATGAGATCAGTTGAGCACAGGATATATTTTGTCAAAGAGTTAAATGCAGAGTATTAATTTTGTGATGGCAGAAATCAAATGTTTTTAAACTGCAAGTTGCTTCTGTACATATGATGTGTGGAATGAAAAGAATTTTTGTTTTCTTGCAGGGACATGATTGTTCTTGTAGATGCAGCAAACATATTTGTAAATATTTATATATTTATCTTCCAGTATATATAAACAGTATTATATATATATTAAATAATTTGTATATTTTGTGGCCACCACTGAAGACTGAACAGTTGGAATGTGTCTCAGAATTGGTAATCAGGATAACATTTGGGCTTGGCAGATGGTATAACAGGAGGCTAAAGAAACCACCATAATGAGGAACTTCATCACTCTTATCAAATATTCTTTGGATGATCAAGCCAGAAGACTGGAGCATACGGTGGCCATAGTGGAAGTGAATAATGCTTACAATATTTTTAGCCATACAATGTGAATGCAGGAGGTCACTTTAGAGATCTAAACATTAGGTTGAAGAATAATATTACAGGGGATCTTACAGCTGTTGGTTATGCAAGTTTAGAGTGGATGAAATGATCTCAGGAAAGGATATAGTGGCAGGCTTTTACAAATATAACTATCCCCAGGTTCTATAAAAAGCAGGGAATTTTTTGACCAGCTGGGTAACTAATCATCTGCTCATAAAGAATGATTAAATGTCTGTGGAATTGAATAATAATTTGTAAGATTGTACTGGTCACATTTCAAGTTTTGAAAGCCATCAGCTGCATGTAATAAAATGTTAATGAGACCAACTTTCTAAATGTATTCCAGAAGCTACTCTCCATTTCCATTCTTGTAGTATTGTGTCTACCATGACTTCAGTCTTTGGACTGGGTGCTCAATCTTCCTTTCAAACCATTCAGGTTTGGCTGTGGTTAGGTAGACTGTCTGGATCTTGTTACTATCTTATATGCAAGGATGTTTTGTCACAGAGTAAAATCAAGTATTTCACATGAAGAAATTATGCATTTGCAATTTTTTTTATTTCAGTAAACTAATTGAAAATCTGTATGAATTTTTTACAAAACTGGGAAAGCTGCTATGGAAAGGTATGGTTTGTTAAAAGTGACATTTCGTGATAAGGCATTAAGTTGATAAACAATGTGTGAATGTTATAAATACCACGAAAGCGCTCAAGATTTATGGGAGACATGCATTGTTATGGCTGCCTTCCAACAACACTACCTGATGAATAAATCAACAGTCAGTTCCTTCAAATGGTTCGGTACGAGAAGTGGCAAAAACAACGGGAATATTCAGAAGTCTGTTTCAGTTCTCACTGAGCATTAAGCATGCACCATGTTCATACCACTTCTTACAATTCGACAGGAAAACCATCGGAACATTTACACATACCCTATGCAACAAGGTGAAGTGGACGATAACTTCATGAAATTATCACCAGTGACGAAATGAAGCAGCAGTCACTACCATTACCTTACTGAAGGGGGTTGAAATTAAATTTTTGTAAAATCCAGTCATTTGTGGTCTGCACAATGCACAGTCGATTACATTCACCACACTTCGCTTCAAATTTACAACGTACACCATGATCAATTGTTATTGTATCTTTAACTGAACCAATATCTTATCTTGACGTATATAAATATCGCATCTATTATTTTTATACTATCTTTATCTTAGTTACAGCGAATCGTTTAATCAATTTGAACAGAAGTTAGTCAATGATGTACTCTGTGTACATAACCGGTTGGAACTTCCGGGCTATTGGGCAGTCATCTTCGTTTTTGATCATGTCTGTTAGGCATGTCAAGTTATCCGAATTTGTATTCGTTTAAATTTGTATAAACGTGTGCTGGGACTCAGTTGAGGTTAGTGTGAATATGACACAATGGATGTTTTGGAGTCATAGGCAGTCAGGCGCAGTTATTGTTGTTAGGTAGCCGTAATAAAACAAAGACGATAAACATGGCATCTACTGGATCATGCAATCTGCAAGAGGCGACTTTGGAGGAGCTGAAGAGAGAAGTAGAACGTTTAAGCCGCGAATTGGATCAAGCTGTTAGTGAAAAAATTCAGTCAGCCCATTATGGCTTGGTTCTGCTGGAAGAGAAGGACGGCCTGGTGTTAAAATGTGAAGAATTGGAAGCGTTGTACGAGAATTCAAAACATGAACTTGAAATTACACAAGAGGTTAGTAAATCGAATTGGATAATTACTGAGAAGGGTGTGTGAGGTCCTAAGTTTGTGGAAAGTAAAGTGTAGCGTTTATACAGTTATTAACCTAATTACATGCATATACATTCACAGAACCATTGCCCGCTCAAGTCGGATTGAATGTGGATTTCGTCATGGAAAGAGTTGAATTGCAATATGCAGTTGTGTTCGTATTCGTCATGTTGTGAAAAGAGAGGTTCAAGATTCCAGGATACTGAAAAATGTATATTCGTTAGACACTTTGTAACGTTTGTAAATACACTTCATCACTTCCGTTAATATTAACGGCTATCGGAAGGGTTTTCTGTCAGGTATATCTGGTATTGTTTCATAACTTGTTTCAGAGGTATTTAAAGGAGTTACGTTCAAGCGGCTATGCATGTGTTCTCTCTTTGAAACTGCAGAATCAGTGCAGATCTCTCATTTAGCCACTCATCACCAGTGATATTCTTCCCATTGCACTGTACTGGTAATATGTGTTAAACAACATGCAGTATTTGGGACTGCCAATTTATTGGACCTTATGCATTGTGTCATATTCAATAAAGGTACACTGTGTCTCTTGAACTGTGTCTGTTCCTACCCTCATTTAAAAGGGTGGGGAGACACCTGTTGAGTTGGGTCAAACACTATACCTTCATCACATATATAGAGGCAGTTAATTGGCATGGTTGTCCTGTGATTAAGGATAGCTTCTTCTGTCAGATGCAGTTGAGTACATTCCTCTCCACCTTTACAGGTGAGGTAGCAATGGATCCACTTCTCAAAACATTGTATTACTCTTTTGAATACAAGATGATGGACAAAGTCCAGAAACCAAATAGTGCTGAGTGCAATGTAACTCATACAAATTGATGTTTGTCGATGAAAATAGTTTACACTGTCCCATTCCTTGTGTCATATTGTTTGAATTTTGAGGAATGGACAGGTATTAATGGTAATGTGAAAATTAGCTGCTGTCTGTCAAAATAATTGGGAATATGGGGGCATTTTGTATATGGTCATTTGGCTGTCTAAAATTAATGAAAAGAGGCCCTAACAGTCGGATTTCAAAATGAAAATGCGGTTGATTTTTAAAAGTACCGTATTCAGCTTGTGCTCTCCTGTGAATACATTTATTACTATAGAGTGTCTTACCATTCCGTGATTGACATAAAAGAATATAGTTGGTGAGGTATTGCCAGTATATTAACTTCATGTTTTAGGAAATGAGAAAATCTGGAAAAGAAGTTGTTAATTGTAATTACTGTTGTGGATCTATGCTTGTCAGTAGAAAACAACATTTTTGAAGCCCTGACAACGCTTACTATTCTGCAATGAAGAGAATGTACATGTGCAAGCACTTTGTGAGATGACTTTCATTGGCAGTAAATATTCATCCTTGTAACATCATGAATATCAGAAGCGAGGAAACTGTTAGTGGTGTATGATCTGAGGTTTTATGGCAGTACACCTTCATACCTTCATTTTCAGGATTGTGATGATGAGTAGTCTGTTAGGTAGGTATCAACAAGTTTTAGGAATGTCTGGCAGCCTTCTCATCTGAAATGTTGGTATTGTCCTACTACCAGACTACACAGTGTCAGAAATTGAAAGACTTTATTATGAATTGTGAAGTGTGAGTTTATGGAGGTAACTATAAAAAATACTGTCTTCGGGGATGTGATATGTAGTTGGATGTTCAGGCAAAACTGTTGCCACCATCTTTAGGGTTCTTAGAGTATAAGCTGTTAATGTACTTGTTTAATTTTTTTCATAATTGAAGGCTTTAGCAAAGTTCCAGACAAGTCACAAAGTGACAACGAAGACTGGGATTGAACAAGAAGAGTCGCTGTTGTCAGAGTCTGCTGCCCGTGAGACCTCCCTTAACTCACAGATTCTAGAGTTGGAAAATGAAACAAGACAAGTAAGAATTTGTAGAATGTGAATGATGAGCTGACATTTCCATTTATGTATGCTAATTTCTTTACTGTTTTTTTATACAATTTTAGCTCCGCCAAGAACTGGAACGAGTAGTAAATGAGCGGGACAGAGTATTACAGGATAACTCTGACTTGGACAAATATAAGGAAGAAAAGGAGCTTGAAAGAAAAAATCTTCGATCAGAACTGCGTGAGATTAAGTTCCGAGAGACTCGTCTTATCTCGGATTATTCTGAACTAGAAGAAGAAAACATAAGTCTTCAGAAACAAGTTTCAGTTTTGAAATCATCACAGGTTTGCATGTTATATTTTTACTCTTGCATAATCATGTTTTGTTTGTTAGTTCTTTATATATGAAAGTGATAATGCAATATTTGTTTCAGGTTGAATTTGAAGGAGCCAAGCATGAAATCCGCAGGCTACAGGAAGATGTTGAGCTTCTGCATCAGCAGGTTGAGGAACTCATGAAGTTGAAACAGATTGCGGAGAAACAATTGGAAGAAGCCCTTGAGTCTCTCCAGGTATTATATGCACAAGGATACCTTGAAAATTCTCATAAAATACAGTAGAAGTTGTTTGGTTTCCTTCTCTGAAGGTCCATGGTCAGAATTTCATGACAGATGCATTTGCTAATATTAAGCCTATCTGCCAACATCCAAACAATTATAATGTGATTTCCTTGCAGAAGTTGACAGACTTTATCAAAACATTCGGGACATTGTCAGTTTGAACACTGCTGTAACCTGGTATTAAGTGTTGTCTTCTTAAGTTAAAAGGAACTTAACCTGAGGATAGCAAATGCCAAGCAATTAAAGCCAAATTGTAGAATATATTGCTACATAAAAAACTCTCAGCAATTGGCTTTTGGATATGCAGCTATAGTGGGATGTTATCTCTTGAGTTAGGTTGGCATTTGTGTTAAAGTTAATCAGTTGAGAAACTTGTCTATGGAATCTGTAATAATGATGGAGTTATGTAGAACATGAATTAGTAATAAGTTCAGTATTTACATGTCATTCATATCATTTGCTTTGTTTTGATATTACAGGCAGAACGAGAGGCTAAATATGCTTTAAAGAAGGAACTGGATCAACGCATAAACAGTGCATCCATGTTTAATCTTAGCAATCTAGCATTTAGTATCCGAGGTAAGTAGTTCATTCGTATTAATCAGGACTGTGCAAAGTCCTCAGAATAAATGGCCAGTGAGTGCTGCATTCAAAAGTTTACCATGCATCAGTTAATTTCAGTGTGTGAAGAGGAAGATGAAATTAAGATGGATCTTGGGTAGATAGGTTTGTAAGATGGAAGATGGATAGAACAGCTGAAGTTGTTTCCTATATTACAGTTTGGTATTAAGGGTGCTGAACATTGATTATGTTGTAAGGGGTTTTTGATAATTTGGAAATCCTCCACCTACTGTTTTCAGTGTTTTATGAGCATCCTTGTGATGTGTGCAGGTATTACAGATGATCAGGCCATGGGTAGTGATGGTGAAGATGACCTTCCAGTTCTGAAGCGGATTGAAGCTGACTTAAAGAGCAGTACAAACACAGATATTAATTCTCCAGATGGGAAACAAGTAGATCTCTTCAGTGAAATTCATCTGAATGAACTGAAAAAATTAGAAAAGCAGTTGGAGCAGGTGAGGATTAGAAGTGTAGAATATGTGACCCTGAGATCCAGGTATTAAGCAGTAGGAATTAATGCTATTAACATAATCTTGAACTGTTTAAAGTAAGTGGTAAACAAAGTGTATGAGCATCTCTGTTGAAGAGCCTAGGATTTTAATTTCTTGTACCATTCGTATGAGTGCAGCGTATCATCTTTCCTGTTTAAAACCCAAGTATGTGGTATCATTGTCACTCTTTTGTCTGGGTGTATATATTTTACACAATATTTTTACCAGGTTGTGTGTATGAGGACATGTGCACTTTTGTCTTTACTTTGGTAGAAGGAGCAAGAAGTGTCACCATTGCAGAATCCATATAATGAGCTGTGCAAATTTTAGAAAAAGGTGTTGATTTTCCCCAAGTGTTACAGTGGACAGGATGTATATCACCTCCATCTTGTAATACATTCACTCCACTTTTCATATAGTTTATTACAGTACAATGTAAGTCATAAAATAGAGCAAATATTCAGGTTTTCATTCCTGTTTCTAATTGTAGTTTGTTTCAGGGTTTTTTTCAAATGAAATATAAATTCAGGCATACTGTGAGACTAAGAGAAGCCATGATGCCCTTTCTTTCCTTGCTTGTGCTTGTGCAGTGTTTTATTGGTAATTATAATGGACTCATGGAAATTTGTAAGACAGGTAGAATTACCCTCGTAGTGTGGTCATGCAAAAAGAAGAGAGAGAGAGAGAAGATAAGAGAGAGAGAGAGAGAGAGAGAAGAAGAAGAAAGAAAGAAAGAAAGAAAGAAAAGAATATATATATAATCATTAATTCTTAAAAGTTAAATTTTTTCCCACTGAAGAGAGAGTAAAGGAGTTTTCTATGTGCTGACTGATTTTGATGTACTATAAACTGCAGATGATGTAACTAACTTTTAAGTTTTTCATCATGATACTTAAAAGCAAAGAAAATTTACAAAATTTTCTCTTGTTTTGCTGGGTAAAATTGCATAGTTAGGAGCACCGTAATTTCTACTCAGCCAGATATATGAAGGCTAATATATCAGGGAGGACATGATGGGCAGGGCATCTGGCATGTGAGGTAGTGATGAGCAATGCTTGTAAAATTATAGTTAGAAAGCATAAATGGAAGATGCCACTTGGAGTTACAGTCAGAGATATGGAGATAGTATGAACATACATATTTCAGAATAGGCTGTGAGCATCTATACTGAACTCATGTGGTTCGATGTAGGGACTACATTCCCTAACAGGCAGCAGGAAGTGATGCTTGTTTGTTTTACATTTAACTTTAAAATTAATTCAGGATATGTTTTGCTTCCAGGCAGAAAGTGAGAAACTGCTCTTGACTCAAAACCTTCGGGAATCTCAAGCAGTTGTTGAACGCAGCCAGGGAGAGCTGCAAGCATTCATGGCGCGTCTAGTTCAATTAGCTGCTCATGTTGACTCGTTGCAACATTTGTGTCAGGAAGCAGACCAGGAGTTTGAAGATCATAATGAGGTTTGATTAATGTTAATAAGTGATTGGAAGATAAGCATTATTAATGTTGTGAATTACGAACGTCCGAATGGACCTTTGTATAATCTTTAACAAAACTGTACAGTACTGAAGTATGTGCTAAATGCATATTGATTCTGAATTGTGAGTTGTGTATTGTAGGATATTAAATTTTCTCAGAAGACTGTGATTGCATCTAAATGTCCAGTAGTAAAATTTTTATGTTTGTGTATTGGACACATGAATTCCATTCTCCTCAGCTGCTGCATCCACGCAGTAGTAATGGTTTTGAGTCCTTGTCTCTGTTGCTGACTGCATCTGGGTACATTTTGTTGTTTGAGGAAGCCTTTTTAAAAACATGCACAATGTAAGACTGAAGGAAATAATGTGTTAACATGAGTGGATCTTAGGGAGATAGATTTTGAGGTTGAGAAATGGATAGAACTGGCTGAAAGTTATTTTTAAGTGTTAGCTTCCGTATTAGTGGTATTGAACATTTCATTCTGCTGTTGCAGTGTTTGTATATCAGCTTCAGTTGTAGAGTGAGTTTGTAACTGTAATATGACCCTGTTATAAATTATTCCGCTTCTTATGAAGCTTGAGTCTGACTGGAAAATGCAACTGCATATCACAGTGTGAGGATAGGGACAGTTTTTTTTTTAAGCCTTCAACCATCACTTGGCAGTTGTATGCAAACATTTTGTCCCAAGGAGTTAGAGAAATGCGGTGCGGTCACATTTTACAGTTTAGACAAAACAAGACAGGCATTGTACATATAACTTACCACTCAAGCACATTTGTGCAATGATTGTTGCAGTGGAAAAACAATAAATATAACATATTCTGAGTGTGTGTAGGTAACCTTAGGTGTGCAGCATGTCATCTGTGGCATGTCCAGTTCTACAAGATTTTTCTACATTACCTCATAAATGGCACAATTTTCAGGGGAAAGAAAAGTTATTGAACATAAAATGTTTGTTTTGATTTTCTGTACAACTTTTGTTTGAAACAGTTCTAATCCTAACAAGAATCCTTCAAGATATTATCATAAATGTACATAGGTTTTCATGTGAATAGCCTGTTTATCTTGTCAGATTTTAATGAAACTTGAATTTTCTGGACAAATTTTTGGTAAGTACTCAGATATCAAATTTAATGAAAGTCTGTCCAGTGGGGGCCATCTTGTTCCATGCGGATAGACAGACAGACAGGCATGTTGAAGCTAGTTGCTTTTCACAATTTTGTGAATGTACCTCAAAGTGAGTAATTTGAAGAATGTAAAACACTTGGCAATGCTTGTGAGTTCGGCGCTGTACCGTGTGACCTGATCAGACGTTTCTGACAGACTTCTACAGTTGTCCTACCTCACCTTGTTATGTAGCATTAGTCTGATTTTTACCCAAGCATTAGAAACACCCACCAGGATATAGGAATGCTAAACATAGGAGGGAGCGCAGCATTAAACTTTACTAGCATTTCTTTGTTTCACTTTTTACATCTGTGGTAGTGTCATTTTTTCATACATGTTTTATCCAAAATATGTCTCTTTTGTGTGTATCCTCACTTCTGTTCCATAAGATTTTAGAAATAGGCATTGCTGTAATTAACAGGTAAGGTTATGTCTTTCTAAACCGTGGCGACATACAGGGGGCTGGAGGTGTAGGTCCACGTATTTTTAACCTTGGCACTATATGGAGGTGAGTGGTCAGCCACATACCCTGGTCCCAGCCCAGGAGAATGAGCCATGGGTGCCCATTAATAGGATCCAAGGTGAGCCCCAGAGCCAGTCTGATCATGTAGAAGAGAAGGAAACCTCTTGTCCCAGTTGAGAGTGAATCCCAGATTGTCCAGTCCATAACCTAGTCACTGTACCAGTTACACTGCCTTGGTTCTGTTGGTCTAGGCATACTTGAGGAAAATGTGATATTACATGTTTCTTTGTCTCCTTTTGATTTCTTTGGTCAGTAATGAAATGGTTTTTCCGTCATGGATTTCAGCAGGTCACGTGTAAGAGTATGAGGTGGTTACTGAAAAGTCAAAGACCTTGCAATGAATGCAACGAAGAAATGGGCATATCAGTGAGATTTTCAAGAGTAAATGCCTGTCAGAATTATAATGTGAAATTCAGTACCTTAGACTGTAATCATAATTAATAAAGTAACAAACAAGTTAGTGTGTTCTTTGTAACATAGTTTCGTGGAGAACTAAGCCATTGTGTGGTACAGAACAGGGTTATTATCTTGAAGTAGGTCATTTAATGTAATGGCTAGGCTGTTGACTGGACAGTCAGGTTTCTAATATGGGCAGGGGTAAGGATGTTTCTGTTCGCCACATTGTTCAGTCTGTGTCTGTAGGCTGCCCATCCTTTGATTAAGTGGGAACAATTATCCGAGGGGTAAAACAGACATATTATGAAGCTGATAACTTGCCCCTTACATGCCTTCATGTCTTGATGCTTCAACACAGAGACAACTTTACCTTTAACCTTGTAGAGGACAGGTGGAAATTGGGTAAAACAGATCTAATAGTAGTATCAGCAATGGGAGAATAGTGCTAAAACGTTGATATAAATATACTGATGGATTGCTCGGTTATTAGAGTCAGCAAAGAAAGTGTATTTCAGGTATGTAAATTTTTAAATGTGTTAAAGAATATGTTCATCTTAGCTGAGTGTCAAGAAGTGTGACAATTTTAGAATATGTGTGTACTAGTATTGTAACATATTATTAAAATTCGTAGAAGAAACGATTTAAGACGTCTCTTCCTGTTTGCTTGGGTTTTGGATTGTTCTATATGTGAAATATATAATTGCCACCTGAGTTTAGAATTAGTTCGTAATTCCTTGTATTTTAAAATCACTGGTACTAACTTGGTTTTCTTTGCAGAACCAGGAAATTAACAAACTTAGTTCTGCTGTCTCCCAGTATCAGCAGTGGTTTATACTTGCATCACGAGAGATAGAGCAGTTGCGTGCTGACCTTCAGGAACTAGAGAAGGGACTGAACTGCTCAGACGCAACGCTTCTGTTGCGCACGGAAGTGACGAATCTTAAGAATAAGGTACTTTGCCTTCTTCATCAGTATGAAATGTGGAGTCCAACCTGTGACTTCACAACTGATTTTTCTGTCATTTATGTTAGTATTACCTACAGTATTGAAAATTTACAACTTGCAGTAGAGGTCAGAGTGCTGTGCGTTAGCAGGTTTGGGAATCTTTCCCCCTATATTTACCTGTAAGAAATTGATGATATTGCTAGGGTGTTGAGAGTTGTCAGGTGTGTTCATATTTGTTGGTTTTACTGGCCACTGCAAAATCAACATTGTAAACTGCAAGGCAGAAAGAGGAGGTGGGGTGATGTGGCCAAACATCAGGAGAGAAAATTGTTTCCAAAAATCATCGGTGTAAATGGAATCTCTATTTAAAAGATGTTTGTCTCTGCTTTTTAGGATTTTAGACCCACTGATTTGTTGTCTTGAGAATTCTGAAGAAGAACTTCTGTGTACAGTATAATTTAATTTTTCTGTGTTCAACATTTCCCATGCATTTTGGAAATCAGGTGTTCAAATAATCATTTCGTGACTTTTCTTGTGTTTACTCATAGTTGCTAGATGCAGAACAGAGAACTTTGGAACTACAGACAGATGTTAGACTGTTGGGTGAACTGGCTGGGGAAGCAGGATCGTCACTGGACACTGCTCAGAATGATTTGCTCACAATATCAGATGAACTGGCTCAGCTTTATCATCATGTATGCACGGTTAATGGGGAGACACCAAGCCGAGTTCTTCTGGACCACGAAAAACATGGTGGCATGACACCAAGTAAGTAAGGGTGTGTGTAATACCGGTGGGTCCATTTACTTCACTCTTTTGTGGTAACTGTCAAGCCTTAAGTTTTGTATTTGGCAGGGTACAAAAAATACACATCCCTGAGAACCCAAAGTTCATCTGTATAATATTAGGAATGCAAAGGGTTCATACCTACTAATTATGCCATTAGATGTTTGGGCAGATAATCCCCAGGTGTTTCGGGTCCCAAGGGGCAAACCAGAAATGTCTCAGACCAAAAATACTCAACGTATATTTTTAGTACCTGTACCATGCATCTTTTACAATTTTGTACAATTTGACCAACAAATGCACAATTAATTGACAAATTATGACACTCCTATATGTTTTGACACTATTGTGTCATCCTGGGGGAGTTCGTAGTTAGTACCTAGCCAACTTACACAAGTATGTCAATTGCAGTAGTTGGTAATATAATTTGAGATTTAAAATTATTTCACATAAGTTTTATGTTGTTGAAATCCCAGTGTTTAAAATCTTTAAAAATATTAAAATTGTCCTATTTATAAAATGGGCTAAAATCATTTTTTTGTTATAATGAAGTCTGTCTGTGTGGTGGCTGTATATACAGTCTGTATGTTGATGCTGTTGTCTTGCTGGCTTGGTATGTACTGAGTCTGAGTGTGTGTCGAGCTGTGTGCTGTGTTTGACATACTTGTGTAACTTGGTACGGTACTAACTACAAACTCCCTGAGGATGACACAATAGTGTTGAAACATATAGGAGGAATGTGATAATTGGTCAATTAATTGTGCATTTGTTGGTCATTGTACAAAATGCTCAACATATATTTATATAAGGGCCACAATGGTCAGATTACATGAACAAAGAATACATAACAAAATGATATTCATGCCGAATACCATTACACATCATAGGGCCTAATTATAACCAAAACGATCTAGTAAACTTAACCCACAAGTATATAACTTTACCAGTTTTCAGCCATTACTTATTTAAAACAAAGGCAAACAAACATACATAACATTTACGTCGTATGTGTTGAGGGTAGGGCAGTCTCCCCACTCATGACTCTCACCTCTCAGTTTGGAACCCAAGAACACCCAATTTCAGTTCTCACTGATCATGTACTGGAGGGGTGGAATAGAGAGACAGAGAGAGAGAGAAAGAAAATGAAAAAAGAAGAAATTTAAACCCCCAAAAACATATCAGAACATAACTACATAACAAGTACTGCCTAACACCACACCTTCTCCAACACTGGCCCTTAATAGAGTAAATTACAAGCAGGAACAACATGACAAAATCCTGATCTCCCCAAACCCTTTCCAAGGTAGTGACGAATCACTGTGCACATGCCCCATGTAAGGATTGAATGGTAAGGCAATACCTGCTCGTGAAAATATTCTGCTTCTTAGAGCCAATGGGAGAAGACGAATCGGCTCACCTGCAAGGACAGTCGGTTTTTTTTTATTGACATTATGAAATTAAAATCTACTGGTGATGCATTTTAAAAAGCCTGAAGTCTGTGGGTAAGTCAGGAGAGAAATATTGTACTTTTTAGTTCAATGTGTAATGCACATTAAATGTGTTAGGTTACTTAGTGACTTAGAAAATCCAATTTGTATTCTCTAAAATAAGGCATTTCACATCAAATAATTCCATATGCTATGTCACCTTCTGAGAAACATATGAATAAGAGTAATGTGCATCAAGTGTAACAGACTGAGGAAACAGTTGTTTAGATGTAATGGACAGTAGTGAACTAAGTGCAGAAGATTTATAGGTGCATACGCAGAATTGTGAAAAGTGACTCTTTAGCTTTATCCCATCTGTCTGTCTGTTTGTTCATCTATCTGCATGAAATGGCTGCCATTGGACATATTTTCATGAAATTTTATATTTAAGGTTTTTTTTTTTTAAATTGGGAGAAAATTAAATTTTGATTAAAATCTGACAAGTACTGGTACTTGACATGGAGTCCTGTGTTCGTTTTTGCTAATATAATGCTGTAATTTTCTTAGAATGAAAAGTATTGCGGACAAAAGTTGTAGAGAAAATCAGAGCACAAGTTTTATGTTCAATAATTTTTTTTCTGAGCATTGTGCCGTTTATGAAGTAATGTGAAAAATGTGGTAGAGCCAGACGGGCTCCAAAATTTTCCTATTGTCTGTAATTGAAAGTACAAACCAGCTGTGGGTTTTCTTAGTCAACAGTCCCCATGTATCATGCCACTGATGTGTCATGTGTCATAGGCAGTGGTTATGTTGTTATACTATTAAAGTTATATGCTTCTTATAGTTATTGTGTCTTTCTGGATTGTTTTAATTTTTGTTGTACAAGACAGGCTCACTGGCTCTGGCATGGGCATCTGACCAACTGGCTGACGAGTAGATTAAGCGATTAGTAGAATTGACTAGTCTTAAGAAGGTACAAATGGTTACACAAGAGTCAGAAAACTGAGAGAGATTCTAAGAAATGTAAACATGTTAATTACTTTTTTTCCCAGGTGGTGACACTGAGTCATGTGCGAGTATTGATAAAGATGGCTATGTGATGTCCAAGATAGAATTACTTCGTAGTAGATTGAAAACAGATGTTTCACTGAAAGACCTTGAAAGTCTGAATGATGCAGCTGGAATGGCAAAACATGTTGAAACAATTCTAGATCAGATTAAATACCTTCGAGCAGCAGTGGAGCATACAATTGAGCTTTCCAAGTTGAAGGGTGTCCGAGGAAACATATCAGAAGGTCTGTTGTTGTCCATTTTTAATATATATGTTAATTAACACCGTCTTTGATTCTGCAACTTCTATAACGGGTGATTTCAGTGAGAGATTTCAAGAATATACAGGGTGAACCAAAAGTAGGTATACAGTAATTAACTTTATACTGTATACCTACTTTTGGCCCACCCTGTATAATGGTGAAGAAAGAAGTCTTATTTTCTTCTCAAACTTGTTTACTACTGATGTTGACAGTGTTCCAAAGGTAGCTGCCTCAACAGCAAGGCATTGCTGTATTAAATTATAATTAACCCTTTAAAGACGAAATGCAGACTGCTTTATTGGAAGACCCAGGTCATACCGCATAGTAAACACTTCTCATCTTGATTATAAAAACCGATCAATTTATGTTGTACGGGGCAGAAGTCTCTGTTTTTTCTGAGATAAATACAAAACAGTTTGGCCAGCATGTAGAATTGTTGATGTTAAACTGGTGGTGCATGACTTAACCAGTAGGGTTTTAAAGGTTAACAGAAATTTTCTGTACTTAACTTATTACAGCGCTAAGATGAATTCCCAATCTTTGTTGGGTTTGCTGAGAAGAAAGGTTTTTTGTTGGGTAGCTCGTACAAATGTGCAGGATTTTCCAGATTGAAGTTGACTAAGTTGAAGCCTCACTCTTGTTTTGTAGTTCTGGACTGGGAATATCAAAGATCACCCTTGGCATAGACATTGTAGTGAAAGCTTGAGCCGAATTGTTGCATTAGTCACAGCATTTTGGATCTGAACTTGTGTTCTGTTACTGGTTATGCAAGTGTTGTAATAATGCTGATTCTGTTGTTTTGAAAAGTGTATGTATTAGTAACTTCTGCTTGTAATATAAAAATATTTTGTCATCCAAATCTTGGGTTTATTAAGAGTGACATGCTTTTAGTTGCTCATAACATTAGCCTCCAGGTTGTATACATACATCCCACCGATGACCTTGAAGATAGAACTAGATCTGTCCTGAGGCTACTTAACAGATGCCAGTGTATGGTTAGGTACTGATATTGTTGCTAAATAAATTACAAAGATGTAACATCAGCATGTCTCCCCTTTTAATATTACAGCTATCAACAATGATTCGAAGGAGGCTGAACTTACTGAACTACAGGAACAAGTTATAAAACTGAAGTCACTTCTCTCAACAAAACGGGAACAGATAGCAACATTGCGTACTGTGCTCAAGTCCAATAAGAATACAGCTGAAGTTGCCCTTACAAATCTCAAATCTAAGTATGAAAATGAGAAAGCGATTGTTAGTGAGACCATGATGAAGCTGCGGTATGAATTAAGGCTTCTCAAGGAAGATGCTGCAACTTTCTCGAGTAAGTAATTGGGTCGTGGTGTAGAATTAAATGTTAAAAGTCATGCAGATTTTAATAATTATCTCAGTAACACAGGACCTTAATAGACAGTTGATATTTAAGTTCAGCTGGTCAAAAAATGACCTATTCCAAGACATGAAGATTCAGCGTTGTCACTATGAGATCCTACTAGTATGATCACATTCTCTTTTCTTTGATATCCCTTCTCTCATATCCATTTTAAACTTGTTCACCAATCTGCATCAAGGTCTTATGAGTTATTTCTTCAGTGGGTTTTACCACCAAGAGGTTTGTGTGTATGTTGCCCTGTCCAGATTTAATCATGTGGTACTTGTTTCATACAAATTGTGATGGTCTTCATCATGTAAAGTTCTGTATTCTGTGATATTTACTGTCTCTTAATTGTTGTCCTCAGCACTATGTTTTGTTGAAGTTGTCCAAATTCCATTTCTAGTTTGAGATGCTTCAAGCTGACTGCTTCCTTCCATCTAGTGCTGATGTTAACATGTGGAACTCAGCCAGCCTGTACCTATGCATGGAGCTGGAATAATGTAGTCAGTATAGTGAATAGGCTATGTACTGGGCATTCTGGAATTCATTTCACATGGGGCAGAGTGTTTTCTCTTATCCAAAATGTGCTTACCAGCTGTGGGGCTAACCCAGCCTGCTGTTGAATGGGTAGCAGGGGCTCTTTCCATAGAGGTAAAGTGGAGTATGAAACTATGCAGTTGTCTCCATCTAGTGCTGTGCATAAGCATTGAGTGGAGCTCCCTTTATATTGTTCCCCCTCCCCAGATATAGTTACTTGCGGGCTGTATGGTTCAGGGATCAAATCCAAGTGGGAACAAGATTTTCTGCACCCATCCAGACTTGCCCTGGTGGCCTACCCAACCTCCTGTATGGTGGGAACCACATCTCTTTCCTGGTGGTTACATGGCCAAGGCATGGCATTGACCACCCACTGCCAACTAGTGCTGAGGCTAAGGAAGAGTGCAGGTATACCTGTATTCCACCTCTGAGGCTGTATGTCCTGTTCTGTGGTGACCTTTACCTTTCATGTGTTCCTTTTTTGCCACCTCTGCACCTTTGTGCCATGGTGTGTAATTATAGCTACAACTTCATGTCTACTTTATGCAGTATTATGGTTCCATTATTTCTCACTCTACAGCTGAGTAATTTAAATGCAAGTCATAATCCACAGACGATGGAAACATCTAAGAACAAGACTCACTGCTAATTTGTTACCCTTATAGGTCTTCGTGCTATGTTTGCTGCCCGTTGTGAGGAGTATGTCACTCAAGTTGATGAACTTCAGCGTCAGTTAGGTGCAGCAGAAGAAGAAAAGAAAACTCTTAATCAGCTGTTACGTCTAGCAGTACAGCAGAAGTTAAGCCTGACACAGCGTTTAGAAGAACTGGAAGTGGACCGTGAGATACGCAATGCTCGACGACATGCATCAAATGTGGGAGGACGGGGTGCCAAGACTAGGTTCCCTCAACCAGGGCGTTCTCATTCGGGTAGGGATTACTTCTAGCCACGGGGGAGACATTTCACCTGTGTCTTGGCTCTCCTCGCAACCATAGTGTGAATGCTATCGAATCACCTTCACCGTCATATAATAGAGATATTCCTGTTATTGTACATTTCCAAATATTTGAGGAGCCTTACTTTTGCCCTGTTTAGTTGTATTAATCATTGTTCAGTCCAGAATAATTTCACAAGTGTCCTGACATTTGAACAAAGCATTTTAATTTAGTGAGGATATATTTATGGGAGTATGTTCATTTTAACATTTGTTAGCTAAATTATGCATTATCTTGGCAGCTGATTGTTTGTTTTTCGATGTTTTAACTGTAGGATGAAATTACTTAATTGAAATATTTATTCAAACGCTGTTTTGACTCTGTGACATTGTGGCTTTATTTGGGAAGTAGAATTCATATGAGACTACAAGAGATGCTAGTCTTTATGTTATGTATGCAATGGGCCTATTAGCTTTTGTTAATCAGACTTGAGAATACTCAGACTAAGTACGTCAGTAATACTCCTTATGATGCTTTTACAACATCCCTGAAGTTCATGTGTATATTCTCTTAAATATGTATAAATTAGGTCTCTTGGACCTATGTGGTTGTGTGTATACTAAGATAAGGACAAATGTCACATCTGTATTGGGTGTGACATTTCACACTGATGTCTGTTTGAAGTTATATCCCTGATGTTCTCATAAGCACTGATTTGTGGACTTATTATCGTCAGTGTTTTCTGGTCCATTGGTGGTTGTGACAGATGTCATGGACAGGCACAGTGTTTAATCTTCTATCTTCCCCACTGTTCTGTTCCGGTTGTCCATCTTAAAAAGAATAAACATGTAAGTTAGTGTCCGAGCCATGCGGAATGGAACAGCCGTCCCCATAATAGATTGCAAAACTACCAAAGTTGTGGAAGATTCTATTTGCCAAATCGATGTCCAGATGTCTTCTGTTCAATATTGTATTGTATGTGAGGGGTGGGGGGTTGGGGGGGAGAGAATTGTTAATGAATGCATGTGTAACAGCATTTATTACTGTTATTGTTACAGATATTTTGGCAGCCAGTTCAGAGCTACTAGTATGTCTTTTTTTATGATGTGGAGTGTCCATTTTTTGTAATCTGTAATTATCATTCATTCATGTATTATTTATTTGTGCCAAGTTAGGCAGTTAATTGTTATGTACAGCTAATATAATCCAAGGGGTTAGACAAAAATAATCAAATTTCAAATAATGCAATTATCAAGATTAGTTGTTACAGTACCATAAGATATAATGACAGTTTTAATTAGTGTTTTATGTAGGATTACATTTGAAACATGTTTTAAACATTTCCTTATTAGGGGAACAGTACTTATGATGGTAGGATATGGTAGCCAGATCATAGACTGCTATGGAAGACTGATCCCTCCTAATGTATGCAATCCTGTTGTTTTTATTCATAGACACAGCAAAGGATCGTTAATAAAGGAAGGGTTATTTTACTTTCTCTGGAGTTAACAGTTACAATCTAATTAATAACCAGGTATTACACAACAATTATAACAATTAATGTTGGCCATTATTCTCTAGTTATACTGTAACTTCTTCAGTATTTACTTTGTGATGATGCATTGATATAAAAGGACTTATATTGTGTGTATGTTTAGGAAAATTGTTTTGTGTGTAATTAACAAGCTTGCTTTCATTGGTGTTTAAGTACTTGCACTAGTTTCAGTGAAACTTCAGAATAATGTGTCTGTCTCCTTGGCAAAATATAGAGCATTTATGTTACAGCTCTCCGTGGGTCTTGGTTTTGTAAAGGTTCATTTTTATTCCAAATTACCAATTGCTTGAATATAGCAAACCACTTCTTGTATTTGTTGCTATCACTGCTGGGTTGTAACACTACAGCCAGTATGTACATGAATGCAGTAATAGATTTTAATACCTGTGCCCCTGAGACTCATGGTTTGCTGGTACAGAATCAGAATTGTGACATAATGTTTAACATTTTGAAACAAAACTCCTCTCTTAGTTATCTGGCTGTGATGCTGAGAATTATTTTCATATTTTTTATGGAACAAATTTAAAATTTGTACCTTCAGTAATATGATGTTATGGATATTTACCATTTGTCACTGTGGGATGCTGATTTGTCTTACATCAGTGTCGAGCCACCCTTATCATGCCACTAAATGTACTAATTTATTTTGTCACGGTATCTGCTTCATTGATATTTCACTGACCATTTGTGAAGTCTGTTGAAGAAAAATTGTTAATTATTCATTTGTAACATATCCAATTTTTCTTGATATGTTAAAATACATTAAAACTGTGTTGGTTGAATGGTGACAGGATGTATAAAATACAAATGAAATTTTGTAGTTGTTTAATAACTTAATTGTGTTTATATTTTTATGTTGAAAGGATATAGTGAAATATTTATTGGACATTCTGCTATATTTCATAACATTTTGTGAAATATATATTGCCTGTTAGTAAGTGGTACAGGCAGTTTTACTGGCAGCAGTTTCTCTTATTTTGAATATGTCCTCTACTGTTAAGTGTAGCAATAAACATCTAGGTAAGTTCAGTGCCTCTGCTATTGTGGAAGGATAAACACTATAAATTGTATTACTTTTTTATAAGGGGGAATTTGACAAACCATTACAGGAATACTGTTATTAACCCACTACTGTACTGAGAAAAAAAATATAGTTTACACTAACTATTCGTAACTTTCCTTTACCCCTGTGAGTAGCAGAAAAAGCGACTTAAAAAATTTCAAATGAGGTTGTGGTTGATCACAACTTTTGATCGAACTTTGTAGGAAGCATGGCCTTGTTATTGGCAGTACGATCTTCCCACATAAAGAAGGACACAAAGTGACGTGGATATCCCCGGACAAAGACAAGCAAGGGGGAAACCAAATTGATCATATATGTATAAGCCGGAATTGGAGAAAAGCACTCCTAGATGTTCGGAATAAGAAAGTGGCAGATATTGGGTCGGACCATCACATGATCATGGGAATACTCAGGATTAGGACTCAAAAGATTATAAAGAGGACTATAAATAGATGGAGGTACAATTTAAAGAGACTAGAGGACATTGAATGTCAAAAGACATTTAAAACTAAACTGCGGGAAGGGGCTTCCACTTTAAGGCATGAGACATATGAGGGAGTAGAAGAAAAGTGGGAAAGAATAAAGACCACCTTCCAACACATTAGTGAAAATACATTGGGGCAGGAAGATAATACAAGAAAAGTTTGGATATCTGACAGCACTTGGAAGATGATAGAGAGAAGGAAACAAACAAAGGGTAAGCTGTGTGCAACATATGCATGAACTAGGAAAGGTAAGGAGTTGGAAAAAGAATATGCAGCCCTGAGTAAGGAGATAAAGAAAAATGTCAGGAAAGACCACTGAGCCTATGCGGATAAGATTGCGAGTGAAGCTCAAGAAGCCGCAAACCAATGTCATAAGACGGTTAACAAAAAATGCACAGCCAACCATAGTCCCGATAAGAGATAAAGAAGGTAAACCTATTACAACTATAGAAGGCCAAATCCATAGATGGAAAGAGTACATGGAAGAGATACTTAACTCTTCCTCCGCTCATAAGGAAAGAGAAGAACTGGTAAATATACTGACAGAGCTTCCAATAAGTGTTAGACCTCCTTCAAAGAGAGAAATTGTTAATGCCATAAAACCAATGAAGAATGGGAAAACTGGAGGAGCAGATAATATTCCAGCTGAAGTTTTAAAGGTGGACCCATATACATCGGCAGATATTCTACTCCCATTATTTCAAGATGTTTGGCAGACCAAGATGTTCCCTAAGGAATGGAAGGAAGGAATTATAGTAAAAGTCCCAAAGAAAGGAGATCTTAGTCAATGTAGAAATTGGCGAGGTGTCACTGTTCTTGCAGTGATTAGTAAATTTTTTAACAAAGTCATATTGGAACGGATCAAGAACTCACTGGAGATGAGCCTTCGGAAAGAACAGGCTGGATTCTGTCAAAATAGGTCATGTATCGACCAGATTAACACATTGAGGGTGTTTATAGAACAATCAGTTGAATTTCAGTCACCTCTTTATATGCTGTTTGTGGATTATCAGAGAGCCTTTGACTCCCTAAACAGGGCATGGATTTGGGATGAACTAAAGGTTAGAGGACTTTCCAGCAAATTTATAAATATAATTAAAGAAGGCTACGAGGACTTCAACTGTAGGGTACTGCATGAGAATCAGGTATCTGACTCAATTAAGATGTCATCAGGGGTTCGACAAGGTTGTCTTCTGTCACCATTATTGTTCCTGCTGGTTATGGATGGTGTACTGCGTAGAGCACTGGATGGGAAGAAAAGAGGATTAACATGGAGATTACGGGAATCATTAGAAGATTTGGAATATGCAGATGATGTATGTCTGGTGTCCCATAAATATGAGCATATGCACGGGAAATTGGATGACCTCTGGAAGGAATCCAAAAAGGCTGGCCTTGTCATTAATTCCTTAAAGACAGAAGAAATACATGTTAGTACAGTAGTAAACCAAGGGCTCAGACTAAATGGAGAGGACATTAAAAGATCATCAGACTTTTGCTATTTGGGTAGTATTGTAGCTGAAAATGAAGGCACCAGTAAGGAAGTTATCTCGAGAATACAGAAGGCTAGAGGATCATTCTCCAAATTCAGAAAAGTGTGCCAAAATAAATCATTATGCAAAGATACCAAGATTAAGATATTTAATGCCTGTGAGAAATCTGTACTTTTGTATGGATGTGAAACTTGGCTTGTTACAAACGAAATCCAGCGTAAAATACAAACCTTTGTGAATAGATGTCTACGATATATATTAAGAATATGGTGGCCAAACATCATTTCCAATAAGGACCTATGGAAAGTAACAGGACAAGAAGATATAAATT
>Ga0131853_10002551_pt1 | contig 32515 bp, 30 predicted proteins | sample TergutLab28metaG_FD_92764 | JGI IMG/M metagenome (GOLD analysis project Ga0131853, IMG submission 92764) | Labiotermes labralis P1 segment gut microbial communities from Petit-Saut dam, French Guiana - Lab288 P1 (version 2) (version 2) | ecosystem: Host-associated > Arthropoda: Insects >... | reverse complement strand
TCTCCATGTTGCGCAAACTCCAAAAAAGGAGCGAGTATATTCCATGTTTTTATATTCGCTCTATTGGGGGCGGTGCTTTCTGTTGTTATTTTGCACCATCTTCATAGGGGCAGACACTTTTTTGTTATTTTGTGTTTGCCTCTTATTTCCCAAAAGAACAGACGGAGTTGTTGCCGTCTGTTCTTTTTTTTATGAAGAAATAACGCATTTTCGCAGAAAAACGAGAAAAATGAGAGGCAAGCGTCGCCCAAATATTATTTTATCGGATAAATAGCGGCAGAAGGAGAGAAAATGAAAGATAAATATAAGCTAACAATAGAACAAAACATTTTTTTGGCTAAAAAACAATTAGTCGAAAATATATATTGCAGTGCGAAACTTGAGGGACTAAACACTACTTTTCCTGAAACTCAGACAATTTTAGACGGAGTTAATATTCCGAGCATTACCCTTGATGATATTACTACAATTTTAAACCTGAGAGACGCTTGGCGATTTGTAATGAAAACAGCACAAGACGAACTTGTGCCGGAGTATATCTGTAAAATAAATGAGCATATAAGCAGAAATGAGTCGCTTGAATGGGGAACTTTAAGAAAAGGAAACGTCGGTATTTCGGGGACAGATTATATTCCCGCAATTCCGACTGAGGAGAAAGTGGCAGAAGAAATCGGCAAAATATTAAGGGCAGAAGTTTCTCATACCGAAAAAGCATTAAAAATGTTTGCATATATAACAAGAAGCCAATTGTTTTGGGACGGGAACAAACGAACTGCTACTCTTGCCGCAAATAAAATTCTGATAATGAACGGAGCGGGTATTTTTAAGATTAAAGAAGTGAGCATTCCTGCTTTCAATAAGCATTTAACAGATTATTACAATTCGGGCAACGACGAGAAACTGTTAAACTTTCTTTATGACGACTGTATTTACGGATTAACTATTGAATAGTATGTGAAAAAACCTTGCAGATGATAATGTTTGTTCTTTTTTTATGAAGAAAAATCACAAAAACGTTGTATTTTTAATAAAAAATCACAAACGCCTTGTGCAATAACGTATTTTATGCACGGAAATTTTACGCCGAAAGGGGAATACGGATTTAATAACTATGATAAAAATAAAATTCATATATCCGAAATTTTACAAATTCTTAGAGGCAAGACCCGAACTTGCAGAGTTTCCCGCCATAGCGGCTACTTGGGCATACACTATGCCGCCGTCAATGGCTATCCCGATTTTGGCAAAGCTATGCGACTCTCAGTCCGACATTCAGTATCATATCCAAGACCAAAACGTCGAAGAGATAAATTTTAACGACGACAGCGATATTATCGCAATAAGTTTTTTTACTCCGCAGGCGGCTAAGGCTTACGAACTCGGCGATAAATTCCTGTCTCTGGGAAAAACTGTATTTATGGGCGGAATGCACCCCTCAATGATCCCCGACGATGTTCAACCGCATTGCACTTCGCTTACGGTAGGGGAGGGCGACACCGTATTTTTGGAGCAAATAGACGATTACAGAAAAGGACGGCTTAAACCTCGCTATCAGGCGGCGGATTTTCCGACACCCGAAGAAATCGTTCGTCCCAAAAAAGGAATTTTTGAAGTAGAAAAAAAATACGATTGGCACGCCTCGCTTGTTAGTGTCACGCGCGGCTGTCCTTTTAGTTGCGAATGGTGCAATATCCCGATTTATCAGGGGGAGCGCACACGTCTTCGCCCGATGGACGAGGTAGTGGAAGACATTCGCGAACTGAGCGGACAAGAGTTTTATGTCACCGACGATATGATAATGCTGAACCGTCCGCGAATAACAAAATACGTTATGGAATTGTGCGACAAAATCAAGGATTTCAACGTAAAAATGTTCCTTTCCTGCTCGCCTGCAATGAACAGCAATCCCGAATTTTTGGATAAAATTTCCGAAGCGGGCGCAAAAAGTATGTACACCGTTTTTGCAAGCGACCCTTTCAGCGCGCGCTTTTACGAAGGCGACAAAAACGTCTGGAACAAATGCGTGGATTTGGTTAAACAACTCGAAGACAGAGGCATAAGATTTTTCGGCTCGTTTGCGGTAGGATTTGATTGTTGCCACGAAGACCAGTTCGACAAAATTTTGGAGTTTTGTCGTGTAGCCAATGTTAAAACGGCGGAGTTTTTTATAGCAACTCCTTGGCCCAACACTCCGATGTTCAAACGTTTGCAGGCTGAAAATCGTCTGTATATGCCTATAGATTGGTCGAAATACAACGCGGCAAACGTCGTTTTTAAGCCGAAACATACAACCGAACAGCAACTTAACGACGGTTTCGTATATGTATGGAAAGAATTTTTTAAGGACGCAAACCATTTGGATTCGCTTTCGAGTTTCACAATGAATACGGACAAAATACTCCAATCACTCGAATACTCGCAGGAAGTTAAAGACGCGGTTCAAAGAGGGCTTGATCGTCTGAAAAGCGGAGAAACCAATTAAATCAGTATAAAGAAAAGGAGAACTATAAAATGAACCAAAGAATAGTGATTACAGGGTTGGGAACTGTAAATCCCTGCGGAAACAATGTGGCGGATTTTTGGGATTCTCTCAAAAACGGAAAAAGCGGAATAGATAATATATCTTTGTTTGACACTTCGGACTTGCCGACAAAAATCGGCGGCGAAGTAAGAGGCGTTAATTTTGAAGATTTTGTTGATGCAAAAGAAGTTAACAGAACAGACCGCTTCATTCTTCACGCGATTGCCGCAAGCGAAGAAGCGGTAAAAGACGCAAATCTTATGGACGCAAGTATTGACCCCGAAAGAGTGGGCGTAATTATTTCGTCGGGTATAGGCGGTCTTAATTACCTCGAAACCGAGGCAGGCAAACTTCTCGAAAAAGGACCTCGTCGTGTTTCGGCATTCTTTATTCCTATGATGATTGCGGATATGGCAAGCGGTATGGTTTCAATGAAATACGGATTTAAGGGACCCAATTACTGCGTAGTATCTGCCTGTGCTTCGGGCGCGCACGGAATTGGCGACGCTATGCTTGCACTGAGAGCGGGAATGATGGATGCTTGCGTTTGCGGCGGCACGGAGGCATCGCTGACACGTCTTGGCTTTGCAGGTTTTTGCGCAATGAAAGCAATGAGCACCCGAAACGAAATTCCGCAAAAAGCAAGTTCTCCCTTCGACCTTAACAGAGATGGTTTTGTAATGGGCGAAGGCGCAGGAGTTTGCGTTTTGGAAACGCTCGAACACGCACAAAAACGCGGCGCAAAAATATACGCGGAAATAGTAGGCTACGGCGCAACAGGCGACGCGTATCACCTCAGCAGTCCTGCTCCCGAAGGAGAAGGCGCACAGCGAGTAATGAAAATGGCGCTGAAAACCGCAGGTATGCAAACAACAGACATCGATTACATTTCGGCACACGGGACATCGACCCCGCATAACGACAGAAACGAAACGATTGCCATACAAAAAGTATTTGGCGACCACGCGCAAAAATTGTCTATCAGTTCAATAAAATCAATGACGGGACACTTGCTCGGCGCCGCGGGCGGAACTGCTTTTGTAGCATTAACAAAAACTGTTTCCGAGGACATCATACCACCCACAATAAACTACGAAACACCAGACCCCGAATTAACGCTTGATTACACTCCGAACAAGTCAAAAAGCAAAATTGTAAACGCGGGAATGTGTAATTTGTTTGGTTTTGGCGGACATAACTGTTCTTTAATCGTAAAAAAATTTGTCGGTTAGTTAAGAAACAGAATAATGAAGCAGGGTAATTTTTTTGAGAAGATAAATAATGTAATTTTAAGTTATACTCAAAAAAAATACTCTGTAGATATTGTCGGCGGCGATTTAGCCAAAAACATAGGCGAACTTCAAAAGGCGCTCGGCTATAATTTCAGAAACATCGGTCTGCTTTTTCACGCGCTTACTCACAAATCGGCTATTGTGCCCGAAAAGGATAATGCCGCGCTCGGCTCAAACGAACGCTTGGAACTTTTGGGCGATTCAATACTTGCTTTTCTGCTTATTGAAGAATTGTATATCCGTTATCCCAAATACACCGAAGGGGAAATCAGCAAAATAAAGTCGCTTATTGTCAGCCGAAAAATTATCGGAGAAATCGCAGAGAGTATGAACATTATGGACGCGATGATTTTGGGTAAAAGCTACGAAAAACTAAAAAGTGTAAAAACAGACGTTTCTTCAAACGCTTTAGAAGCGCTTATTGCGGCAATTTATCTGGATAGCGGAATAGACAGCGTGCGTAAAGTTTTGAAAGATAAACTTTTTCCGCAGATAGAAATGCTTGTAGAGTGCGAAGATAACATAAATTACAAAGCAATTGTTTTAGAATACGCTCAGAAAAACAAAATTTCAGACGTAAAATACGACATAATTTCACAAAGCGGTCCCGACCACTGCAAAATATTCACCGTAGAAATAGAAATCGACGGAAAAAAATACGGAACTGCAAGCGGTAATTCTAAAAAATGCGCAGGTCAACTGGCGGCAAAAATCGCCGCCGAGAAATTAGGCTTACTGGATAATGTGTGATATATTAGACTTCTTGCGAAATCTAAAAAAACACGAATGATTTTCCGTAGGGGCGGGTCTGAAATGTGTATGCGTGTAGGGGCGGGTTTGAAACCCGCCCTTACTTATTTTATTCACGTCATTTATCTGCTTTTAGATGATTATCAATTTCGGAATTGTCGCCATTTTCGGGCAGAACTATCTTAATCTCTTCAATTCTCTGAGCGTCCATTTTTGAAATTATCAATGAAATACCTTTAAACACAAGCTCTGTTCCCTGTTTAGGCACGCTTCCGTGTTCGTGATAAAAAAGTCCGCCCAAGGTGTTGTAGTCTTTGCCGTCGTCATAGTCGAAACGCGTATGAATTTTTTGCTCCAAATCGTCAAGTTCTATGTGCGGGTCAACTAAAAATGTCCGCTCGTCAATCTTTTGTACCGATGACGCTTCTTCGTCGTGTTCGTCTTCTATGTCGCCGACTATTTCCTCGATAATGTCTTCCATTGTGACAATTCCCGCCGTTCCGCCGTATTCGTCCACAACTATGGCAATGTGGCAACGTTTTTTCTTCATATCTTCCATCAGATTAGTCAGCGACTTGCTTGCGGGAATGTAATACGGCTCTCTTATAACTTGACGAAGCGACCAGTTTTCATTGCTCAGAGTTTCGGCTTTGGAAACCCATTTCACAAGGTCTTTTACATTCAGAATTCCGACGACAGAGTCGATAGTATCTTCGTACACGGGTATGCGCGAATGTCCTTTTTCGCTCATTTGGTCGAGCGTTTCTTTGAGGGTGGCTTTTATCGAAATCGCTACAACGTCAATTCGCGGCACCATAATCTCTTTTGCGCAGGTTTCGCTGAATTCAAAGATATTGTTTATCATATCTTTTCCTTCTTTTTCCAAACAGGTTTCGGAGTCGGAAGGCTCATTTAGCTTATTTAATTCTTTTGAGGTTAAAAAGCTGTATTTTTCTTCGTAATTCATCGCTTTAAGTAATGAATTCAACACCAAATACATAGCAGGCACCACTAATGAGACTGTTAAGATTATTCGGTTTATGTTGTAGAAAATGTAAATCGGCGCAAGCAGGGGACTTGCGTATTTAATTGCAAATGCGCGCGGAATTGAGTAGCACATAAATCCTGCAATAATCGCTGTTGTTATCGTACAGCCTAAAAGTCTCTTCCAAAGATATTGGGGTTGCGGAAATATCGCCTCTGCAATGAGGTAAAATAAAATTCCCAAAAGTGCGACCGCTACCGACTTTGCGAACGATACAACCATTGCAAATTTCATTCGGTTTTCGAGGATTTCCTCGACATTTTTGATAATGTGCAAAATGCGATTATCAACAACTTTGTTTTTGTAATTTTCTACTTGCCCCAAAACGATTTTGGTCGAAGATAGAAGAGAAATGTAAATGCAGTTAAAAACCGCAGCAGTTATTAAATAAAATAGAGGCAAACTCGGTGGCTCCAAATATTACTCCTTTTCAAAGTCAATGTATTTTTTTTCGCAACGCTCCATCTCTTTTCGCTCATCTTCGGTTTCGTGGTCAAAACCCAAAAGGTGAAAAAGTCCGTGGACAAACAACCTTTGCAACTCTTCGTCTAAAGTAAGGACGTATTCTTTTCGTTGCTCATCTGCGCGTTGCACGCAGATATATATCTCTCCCAAATAGTCAAATTCATTAAATCGAAACGATAAAACGTCGGTAATTCTGTCTTTTTTTCGGTAGTCGCGGTTGAGTCGTTTTATTGTATCTTCCGTACAAAAAATCAGGTCTATGTCCTGTTTTTGGCTCACGTTCTCTCCCAAATATACTTTTTTGCAGAGAGAACGCAGAGCGGTTTTACTAATTTTCGGCAATTTACAGCCGTCTTCAGTTGTAATGGTCAGCATAAATTACGGATTATCCAACCCCAAAATAATAAGTTTGCGGTTTATATTTATACGCTGAACATCCGTGAAACGCTCAAGACGGTTTCTCAATTCTCTGAAAATATTCATAGAACTGTTAAGTTGCGGGTTTGTCGTCCAGACCAAATAGTCCATAGTTGCGTCGGTTATAATTACTTCGCGCGAAGTGCTGAACATCTCCGAAACAGCGTCCGAAACTGCAAATTGCAAATCGGTAAGTTGTCTTTGTGAAAAACTGCCAATGACGTTCAAAATCAATTTGTATTGAATTCCGCGTCTTGTGTCCTCAATCCAAAATTCCGTAATTCTTGCAAGAACGTTTTGGATTGCGCCGTTAATCGCTTCTTCGACCAATGCCTCTTGCGACGCACCGGGACGTCTTTCCGAAAATCCTGTTTCCGTTCCCAAAAGGCGAGCGGTTGTGGTTTCGTAAGCGCGTATTACAACTCGCGCCTGATTGTTATCGACTTGACCCGAAAACGTTATATAAACGTCCGCGCCCAAAGCCAAAGAAAGCTGGTATGCAATATCGACTTCATTGCCGCGAAGTTGCGACTGAACGCTTGCCAAATCGTTTAACTGTTCTGCCGCGCGCGGAACAATAACGTCATATCTGCGCGCCGTAAGGAAACTTTCTATAACGCCCGCCGCCTGACGTGCAAGAGGATTTGCCTCAAATACCTGAAGCGGGGTTTGACCGCTCGGTGTTTCGGGGATTACCATAATCATAGGAAGTCCAACCTGCGCCGCTAAATCCGCTCTGGCAATCAAAACGCCCATTCTTTCGAGTTCTGCGCGGAGCATTGCAACATTTACACGGACGTTTTTGGTTATGCGAAAGCCGTTTCGTCCCGTGTCGGGCAAACGCGCCCTTGTTGAAGAAATAGCCCGCTCCGCTCTGAATGTGATAAAGCGCGAAACGTCCGCGAAAAACGCTTCTTGGTTCGGCGCAAAATTATTTATCGCTTGTTCGTTGTTAAGAAGCGGGTCTGTTCCGCCGTAAAGCGCAAACCAAACCGCCGCTTTTTGCAGGTCGATTGTAGCCGCTCTTTCGTTTCTGCCCAAGCCCACCGCGTTAATCGAAATTTCGGACGGCGAAAAAACTTCGACCAAAGTCGCTTGTTTCGACATAGGTAAGTTGCTTGCATAAGTTAATCCCGCCATTGCGAGAACCAAAAGACTTAATAATATTTTTTTCATATTTCTCTCCAATTATTTGGTTAGTTTGTGATTTTTCACAACATAAAATAATATATTCAATACTTGCAAAGGCGAAATTTACAAAAAAATCACAAAAATCATAAATTTGCATATTTTAACTAAGTTTTACGCGCGGGTCGCAAACGGCGAGCAAGATGTCCGAAAGCAGGTTTCCGCAGATAAGCAAAACGCCGCTCATCAGCATATTTCCCATTATCAGAAACTGGTCTTGCGCGCGGACGGCGTCGAGCATTACCGAGCCGAGCCCGGGGTAGCCCGTTATGATTTCCGTGAGCGCCGCCCCCGAAAGTATCGCCGAAAATTCGTATCCGAATATTGTAATAAGCGGATTTATTGCGTTTCGCAGGGCGTGTTTGTAAACCACTTTGTTTTCGGGAAGCCCTTTCGCGCGCGCGGTTGTAATGTATCGCTGGCGCAATTCTTCGAGCATATTTCCGCGCATAATCCGCTGTAATCCCGCCATAGAAGCCGTTGCCAGAACAATCCCCGGCACAAGCAGATGTTTTAAGACGTCGAAAAATTGTCCTATAAGCGTTAGTTCGTCGTGGTTGGGCGATTTCATTCCTCCCAGCGGCAGTTTTCCGATAATCGGAAGTTCGGGCATTACCGAAATCGCCGCCAAAAGCAAAAGCGCCAAAAAGAAATTCGGAAACGAAATCCCGATATAAGATATAAACGAAAGAAAGCCGTCTATGGGTTTATATTGATGGACGGCGGCGTAAATTCCCAGCGGTATGGCGACCGTCCAAGTTATAAAAATCGAAAAAAGCGCCAATATGAGCGTATTCACCATTCGACTGCCTATAACCGTAGAAACTTGCTCTCTTTTAAGGAACGAAAAGCCCAAATCGCCGCGAAGCACGTTTTTCAGCCAATACCCGTATTGAACAACAAGCGGCTTATCCAAATGAAAACGCTGTTCGAGCGCGATAATAGTTTCCTGCGAAATCTGCGGATTAGCCCGATACGGCGCCAACATATCACCCGGCGCCAGTCGAATAAAGAAAAACGAAATAAACGACACCGCAAAAAGTAGCGGTATTGTTGTCAGTATTCGTTTTATTATGTATTTTGTCATAAAACTTTAATTTCCGTTCGATTTTCTAATTATTCGTAGGTGAAAATACTAAATTGTTGCAACAAGTAATCGGGAAAATGTATTTTCCGGTGAAACTTTGGCTTAAAAACCGGGAAATATTTATGAAAACTACAGACCTACTGATAATCGGAAGCGGCGGGGCGGGGCTATCGACCGCGATTTATGCCGCGAACAAAGGGATTTCGAGCGTGGTTATTTGCAAAAATGCGTTTGACGACAGCAATACGCGGCATGCTCAGGGCGGAGTTGCGGCGGTTTTGTCTCCGAGCGACAGCGTTGAACTTCACGTTTCCGATACGCTTGACACGGGAGGCGGGCTATGTAAAATTGACGCGGTCGAATATTTGGCTCGGAATGCCGCCGACGCAATAAAAGACATTGTCAGGCTTGGTGCGAAATTTTCAAAATCATCATCGTCCGCCGCTTGGGAAAATTTAGATTTGGGGTGTGAGGGCGGTCATCGCGCAAAAAGGGTTGTTCACGCCAAAGACCAAACGGGCTTGGAAATAAATAAAACGCTTCTCGAAGTCGCAAAATCCGAACCTAAAATCACGCTTTTGGAATATCACACGCTTATCGAACTTATAACCGAGCACCATTTAATAAATTCGTCGAAAAACGGCTGTTTCGGCGCATACGTTTTGGATAGAAAAGTCGGCGAAATTATAGAAATTCGCGCAAAATCTACGGTTTTGGCAACGGGCGGAATTGGTGAAGTTTATCTCCATTCCACCAACCCGAAATGCGCAACGGGAGACGGAGTTTCGGCGGCTTGGCGAGCGGGAGCGAAAATCGCAAATTTGGAGTTTGTGCAATTTCACCCGACAACGCTTTATCATCAGGACGCGAAATCGTTTTTGATTTCGGAGGCGCTTCGTGGCTTTGGTGCAGTGCTAAAAAACCGCGACGGGAAAGAATTTATGCAGAAATATCACGAAATGCAATCTCTGGCGCCTCGCGATGTTGTTGCGCGGGCAATCGACAAAGAAATGAAAGCAAACGGCGAAAATTGCGTGTTTTTGGATATTCGCCACGCGTCGCCGCAAGATTTAATCCAAAATTTTCCGCTGATTTACGCGCAATGCTTAAAATTCGGCATAGACATCACCAAAGAAATGATACCCGTAGTTCCTGCATTTCATTATTGTTGCGGCGGAATAGAGGTGAATTTGGACGGCGAAACCAATATAAATAACCTCTATGCGGTCGGAGAGTGCGCTTGTTCGGGAGTACACGGGGCAAATCGTCTCGCTTCAAATTCGCTTGCGGAAGCAATGGTTTTTTCTAAGCGGACGGTCGATAAAATCGCGAGTAAAACAGGCGAAATCATTGACGAAAATCTAATAAAAAAATGGGACGACAGCGGCACCGAATTTGCAGACGAATGGGTTTTGATTTCGCATAATCTCGACGAAATTCAAAAAATAATGTGGAATTATGTAGGAATTGTGCGAAATAATATTCGATTGGAAAGAGCATTAAAAAGAATTTGCCTTATTCGCGAAGAAATAGAAGAATTTTACAAAAAAACAAAAATCTGCACACCCGTTTTGGAGTTAAGAAACATTGCCTGCGTCGCCGAACTCGTTATTCGTTGTGCTCTTTCCCGAAAAGAAAGCCGCGGACTGCATTTTACTACTGATTATCCCGAAAAATCCGCAGAGTTTGATAAAGATACGGTGATTTGTTTGTTGGGGGATTGCAGGGGATAGCGCAAAATTTATTACTTATTTGCGCTAAGCAGTATTCTATTCCTCGGACAGACCTCTTGGCAAATATCACATCCTAAATCCCAGCCGTGAAAATCGAAGTTCGGGTCGGCTTTGTGGATAGTCTGATACGAAATGCACCTGTTGCAATTTAGTGCGTAAGGCGAAACGAGCGCTTTTGTAGGACAGGAATTTATACATCTGTCGCAGTCTTTGCAGAAGTTTTTTGTTTGCGACGGTTTTTCGTCGGCGGGTAATTCTATGTCTGTAAGTAAAATTCCGATGTTGCACAAAGAGCCGATTTTGTCGGAAATAAAAAGCGTGTTTTTTCCGATAACGCCGAGCCCTGCCTCTTGCGCCCAGTATTTTTCGAGTATCGGCGCGCTATCGACACAGGGGCGAAATTTTGCTTCGGGCAGAAATTCTGCAATTTTTTCGGACAGCATATTTAGTTTGCTTTTTATTGTAATGTGATAATCTTTTTCAAGCGATTTACATCTTGCGATTTTACCGTTTGGTGTTTCTTTTGGCGTAATATTGTAATTTTGCAGAACGACAATCGCGGTTTTCGCGTTTTCAAGTAAAAGGGCTGGGTTAAAACGAATTTCTATGTTTTTTTCTATCCACTGCATTTGAGCGTTGTAGCCGTTCTTCAGCCAATTATCGAAATGTTCACGGTAAAATCCGCGGATTTCGCTTGTTTTTGCAATTCCGCAGTCGTCAAAATTTAAAGATAATGCAAGATTTTTAATTTTTTCTGCTGAATTTTCTATAAAACCGCCTCCTTTGCCTTTAGATTACATCCTTAAAAATAAATTATTTCAGGGGTGAAATAGGGAGAAAATACCTTCAAAATCATTTAATCGCTCATTCTTGCAATATAATTTATTATTTTCACCTTGAAAATTTACACTTAAATTTGCTTTTGCGGAGAAATCTAATGCTGAAAAAACTGTTTGTTGTTGCCTGTTTTACTATTTTTGCAATATTTTTATCTTGTAGCGACGATGAATTGCTTGCCAAAAACGGTAGCATAAACGTTGCGGTTTTAGCGGCTTTTCCCGACGACGGAAACGACAGACAATCGCGCGCCACCACTTACAACAGGATATTTTTGCGCGTTTTGGACGATATGGACGCGATTGTTCGAGATACTGTTATCACTCCTTCGCAGGATTTAATATTGTGCGGTTTTGCCAATATTCCCGCTCAAAAAGAATATAGGGTAATTGCTTGGACGCAAGACGCCCAAGGTTATATTATTCACGCTCCCGATACGCAAGCGGTTTTTGTTGAAACGAACGCCAATACAAATGTAATATTAAGTTTGAAGCCGAGAGTTGGGTCTATTATCGTACAATTTGCGGCGGTTCCGTCGAATATCAGTCGCTTTTTTATGGAGTTTGATTCCGATTCGGGTAAGTTTTCGACAGATGTGCCGAGGGCAACGCAAACTTATATCGCGCTCAATCGAGTTCCTTACGGCGCTACGGGAACGCTTTCCATAAGAGTACAACGAACGGACGGGACGTTCTATATTGATTGGGATACTGCAAATTTTACGCTCAGACAGGAAGATGTTTACGGAGAACTTTCGTTTTTGCAAAGAGACGATATGCGGGTCAGCATTAGTATTCGTAGCCCGTATAACACGGTTTTTACCGCTTTTACCGACATAAATAACGTTTTACCCGCCGAGAAAAACATTGGAGTTTTGATAACGGAATTTTGTGTAAACGGGTCGGAAGATGCCGATTTTGTGGAAGTGGGCAATCTTTCCGAAAGCGTTGTTGCTTTTAACGAATTACGCTTGGTGGCTATTGCTTCAAGCACGCTGTCCATAACGGCGCGCAATGTTGTTATGCCTCCTATGAGTACGTTTGTTTTCGGACATCATACCGCTCCGAATTTTTGGGATAATATCGATATTACAGGAAATCTCGCTTTGGTTTCGACAGCCGCGACACTGCTTCTTTACGGTGATGGCGAGTTGCTCGACTATGTTATTTATTTTAACAATAACGCAAATTCGGGTTGGGCTCAGACTGCTTCGACAGGACGGCGTTCGTGGGTGCTGAAAGAACTTGTCGCCGACCCGAAATACAATAATTTCGGCGGAAATTGGCGACTTTCGACAGATACCGCGCTTGTAGATGACTTAGGCAGGGCTTGGTTAGGCACCCCGGGAGTGCTGAGACAGTGAAAAAAGTTCTCGTTTTTGTGCTGAAACTTGCCATAACGGGCTTGGTTTTCCTGTGGATTGACCGCACTTTTGGTTTTTCGCAAATTTCTCAAACGCTTGCAGGAGCGGATTTTCGTTGGTTTTTCGGTGCAATTTTTTTGCAAGTTTTGTCCATTTTTATCGGGGCGTGGCAATGGGGGATTATTCTGAGAAATCGAGGGTTGCGTATGGGCAAATTCGAGACCCTAAAACTTTATTACACGGGTACGTTTTTCAACAATTTTATATTTGGAACGATTGCAGGCGACTCATTTAAAGTGGCAGTTTTGTACAAAAAGAAAAAACAGGCGAAATCGGGTTTTGCGGCAACGTTTTTGGATAGATTTGCAGGGCTTGCGGTTTTGTCGATTTTTGCTGTTGTCGGCGCGGTAATTATGCTTGGACTAAAGTCGTACAGTGGCGAGTATTTGCATACGGCAATGCTTATATTGCTGTTCTTTTTACTGGTTTTGATAGCGGTTTGCTTTGTGCTTTTTTCCAAACGAGTGCAAAAATTGTTTTCAAAAATATTGCTTAAATTTCCTCAGTCGAATATTGCAAAAAAAATAGAAAATATTGTTTCGTCTGTTTATCTGGACAAAAAACGCAAGGCTGACCTCAGAATGTTTCGGCGGATTTTCGGACTGTCGTTTTTAATTCAGGGGCTTAGGATTTGCGCGCATATTTTTTGCGCCGCCGCCATCGGAGTTTTTGCGTTCAACACAGCTCACTACTTTTTTATAATTATCCCGATTACCGCGATTTTAATGCTTGTGCCGTTGCCTTTCGGGGTAATTCCTGCGATTGCGGGAGCGATATTTGCGGCGGCGGGATTTGACGCGCAACAGGCGACAGTTATGCAGTTTTTGGCGGCGATTGCAGGGGTTATCGGCTCTCTTGCGGGGGCGGTATTTTTTCTTACGGACAACAAAGGCGACAGTCGGGCAACGGTTGCCTCTCACTAAAATACAAATATAAATGAAAAAAAGCCCGTGCGGCAAGCACCCAAATAGTATTTTTCAGACAAAATATTACAAAAAATAAGGAGTAAAAAATGAATGGACTTTTCGACATTAAGACGATTATGCAGTATGTGCCTCATCGTTTCCCGTTTCTTTTGATTGACAGAATTACGGAATTTGAAGAAAATACGCGGGTCGTCGCAAGAAAAAACGTGTCGATAAACGAAGGGCTTTTTCAGGGACATTTCCCCGGAGAGCCGATTTTCCCCGGTGTTTTGATTACGGAGCACATGGCGCAGGCGGCTTGTTTTCTGCTTTCTAAATCTGCAGGTGCGCTTGACACGAGCAAGGTTTATTATTTAGGGAAAGTCAAAAATATGGCGTTCAGAAAGCCCGTTGTTCCGGGGGACACCATTGAGACTGAGGTAAAAATAATTACGGCGGTCGGCGGTATGGCGATGGTTGAGGCGGTTTCAAAAGTTGACGGCGTTTTAGTGGCTAAAGGCGAATTGGCGTTTAGCGCGGCGTAAATAAAAAAGTTAAACAAAGATTAAGAGGATAAAAAGATAATGAAAAAAGTAGGTTTTGTCGGTTGGCGCGGAATGGTCGGCTCTGTTCTTATGGAAAGAATGATAACCGAAAAAGATTTTAACGGCGCATATTCGGTGCAGTTTTTTACCACTTCACAAGTTGGGCTTCCCGCTCCGAAAGTTGGTATAGATACACCCGATTTGCTTTCGGCTTACGATATAAAAGAACTCTCGGCGATGGATATAATTCTTTCTTGCCAAGGCGGCGATTACACGACCGAAGTTTACGGAAAACTCAGAGAAAGTGGCTGGAAAGGGTATTGGATAGACGCGGCGTCAACTTTGCGTATGAACGAAAATGCGGTTATTTGTCTTGACCCCGTAAACAGAAAAGTTATTGATAACGCGCTTGCAAACGGCAAAAAGGATTTTATCGGCGGAAACTGCACGGTTTCGCTTATGCTTATGGCAATCGGCGGACTTTTTGAGCAGGGGCTTGTCGAGTGGGTCAGTTCGATGACTTATCAGGCGGCAAGCGGCGCGGGAGCTCAAAATATGCGCGAACTTCTTGCTCAGATGCAATATCTCGGAAATGTCGCCGACCCTTACCTTAAAACACCGTCGAGTGCAATTCTTGCTTTGGACAAAAGCATTTCTCAAGCGATGATTTCGCCCGAAAATCCGACCGAAAACTTCGGCGCGCCTCTTGCGGGAGCCTTAATTCCGTGGATAGACAAACCATACGACGAATTTGCAGGACAGTCCAAAGAAGAATGGAAAGGTTTTGTAGAAACCAATAAAATCTTGGGTAAAACCGACAATAAAATTCCCGTTGACGGTACTTGCGTGCGAATTGGCGCAATGCGTTGCCACAGCCAAGGACTTACCATAAAACTGAACAAAAACTTACCGCTGAACGACATCGAAAACATAATTTCCACACACAACGATTGGGTGAAATTTGTCCCGAACGTTAAAGAAATTACGCTGAAAGAATTGACCCCTGCCGCAATTACGGGAACTTTGACCGTGCCTGTAGGACGAGTGCGCAAAATGCGTATGGGCGATACTTATCTGAACGCGTTTACGGTAGGCGACCAGTTGCTTTGGGGCGCGGCAGAACCACTGCGCAGAATGCTGAAAATCGTTTTGGAGTATTTGGGATAAGGGTCGCCGATTATGCGAAGCGAGGCGAAAAAAATCCTTGAAAGGGCTATTGCCGACGGCGTGTTTAACTGCGCCGTTTTGGGGATAATAAAGACGGGCGAAATTATAGAGCCGATAGCCTTGGGGACAGCGGCAAAAGGAACTATTTCGGAATTTGCTGTCTCGCAAGACAGTATTTTTGATGTTGCTTCCTTGACTAAAACCGTTCCTGTTTCGACACTTGCTTTGCTTGCGCTCGACAGGAAAAAAGTATCGCTTTCAACGCCGATTACCGAGCTTTTGCCCGAATATCACAGTCCAAGTCGAAGCGAAATTTGCCTGAAACACCTTTTGACGCAAACGCTTGATTTTGATTTTGCGCTCTCCGAACTGAAACACAAAGACGCAATAGAGATTTACCGCGCAATTATGACGGCAGAGCTCAAAAAGCCTGCGGGAACGTCGTATTATTATTGCAATGCCACATCTATAATTCTTGCACGCGTTGTTGAGGCGATTTTTGAAAATTCGCTTGATGTTATTGCCGAACAAGAGATTTTTTCAGCGCTTGGAATGCGAGATACGCAGTTTCGCCCAAGTGCCGAATTAAAAGCAAAAATTGTTCCGACCGAAATCGACCAATGGCGCGGAAGAATGATACAAGGCGAAATTCACGACGAAAGTTCGTGGAAACTAAACGAAATAATAATCCCCGGAGCGGCGGGAATTTTTTCGACCGTCCCCGATTTACAGCGTTATCTGAAAGAAATTTTGACGGAGGAACGCGGTCTGTTTTCGACGGGCTTTTTGGATTTTGCAATAAAAAATCATCTCGACGAAAAAATAAACGACAGCGCGGCTTTGGGCTTTGAATTAAATCAGCAATATATGGGAACTTTGCGTGGCGAAAACACATTCGGAAAAACAGGCTTTACCGGCTCGGTAATTGTCGGCGACAGGAAAAAAAGAAGCGGATTTGCGCTTCTTACGGATTACAGTTATCCGACAAGAAAACCCAACCGCGACCAAATAAACCACCTGCGAAGCGAAATCGCAGATTTGATTTGGAGCGGCGAATGAGAAGGATTATATTTATTATTATATGTACAATCGTAAGTTCATTTGCCACGGTAAACGACTGGGCGGCAAGGAGCGGATTTCAGCTTTTGGCGATTTCGTCATCAGCGGAAAGGACGGCGATGGGCGGCGTTGGGGCGGCGATTGGGTCAAATTTTGCGCTCTATTCAAACCCTGCAAATTACGCGCTCGATACTAATTACCGAATTTCTTTTGAACATCTGTGGCGAATAACACACACTGATTTAAACATAAATCGCTTTGAAATATTTGTGCCCGTGCGGACTGTTTTTATGGCGCTTTCGGCGCAAAATCACACGATTTCCAATATTTTTATCAGGGATATTTTTCCTGAAGCGCCGCCTCAACCCGGTGATTTGTCGGCGGCTTGGCAGTTTAGTCAAGTGTCGCTTGCGGTTGGTGTTCGTCGTACTCCGACATTCGATTGGGCAATAAGCGCAGGCTTTGCGTTCGACAAATTTTTGGACGAAGCCGCATACGCATTTATTATGAACGCGGGCTTTTTGTGGAAATTGCTCGACAACGATTTACGGCTTGGGCTTGCGTTCAACAATTTCGGAATAACAACTCCGATGATTAACGAAGACGACGGAAGAGAACGGTGGGGGAGCGGCGAAGAACTTCCGACAACAATTAGGGGTGGCGCGCATTATTCCCGAAAAATAAGGTCTGTCAGATACGGCTTTGCAACCGATTTGCTGTATTGGCATTTATACGACCCGCAAGAGGGGAGAGCAAAAAACTTCGGACGACGCATACAAATTCCTCTGGGTATTGAAATTTCGCCAATCGACTTTTTAGCATTGCGCGGCGGAAAAACTATCCTTGCTGATTACAATATATTCAATTTCGGTATCGGGATAGACACCCGCTTAATTGATTTTGACATTTCCGCCGCAATAAACCGCTACGAAACCAGCGTTGAATTAGAGTGGATTGCAGGTATTTCGCTCGGTTTCGGGGGCAGATAATCGGCTATTATAAAAAATTGCAAAAATGACAGGGTTTTCGGTTGAAGAGGTCGAGAAATTGTAGGGAATGTAAAGAATGAAAAAGGAGATAATTTATGCTCAAATCAAAAATAACGATGCTCGCAGTATTTTTTTCAATCGGAATTTGCTTTGCGGACGAAATCGAGCCTGTAATTGAAACGGAAATCATAACGGAAATAGCACCGACGGTAAACGAGCGCGGAGGTTTTCGGGAGCAATTTTCGGCAGGGCATACAATCTTAGAAATTCACTATCCCAACGACTTTCTTGAGTTTCTGCGGTTGCTTTTTATTGAAAGGAATACCTTTGCCGGAAAGGAAATTCATCTTAAAAATGATCTTGCCTTTGAGCCGGGAACATTACCGATGCATAATATTACACGCGTTGAATTTCGCGGGATATTTGAAGGAAACGGGCATTCTATAAAAGGATTGGGGCAAGTCCCTTTATTTGGCATAATAAGAAACGCAGAAATTAGAAATCTTAATGTTTCAGGGCAATTTATCCAAACAACCGTTGCACTGCGCAGTAGAAATTCTACGCTGGATAACGTTAATGTTTCTGCTAATGTGATAGGTCGAAGTGTTGGCGGATTGGTGTTTTCTGCTTCTCGAACTACGATAAAAAACAGCTCTTTTGACGGAAACATTACAGCATCGCCCGGCTCTTCATTTCCGACAGGCGGGCTTTTTTCTTCGGCAGAGCAATCTACAATATCCAATAACAGCGTATCAGGCACAATGTCCGCACACGCAAGAGCTATAAGAAGAGACGGAATCGGTATGACTACTTTCAGCAGAGTTTCTGACAACGAAGTAAACAGCGAAATAATCGAACAACTTTCTCCTTTTGTCGGACTGGAATTCGGACTTGCCGCAGGGCTGGGGGATTACGGAGTAAACACTCGGGCGTTTAATGTTTTTTTGGGCTCAGCAATAAACAGACATTTTTCCATTGCTCTCGGCTTCGGTATCCATAGAGTGCTTTCCGCAAGAACAAACGGTATATTTTATGACGAATTATCAGATGAAACTATTTTCGGAATATTTGATTCGCTTATTATGCAAGGGCGTTTTAACGAAGATATTCTTTTTAATACAACAGAGCGCCTCGTTCCGATATACGTAAGACCAATACTTCATATAGGAAGAGGCTTGATTGTACCTGTTATTGATGCCGATATTGGAATTGCTATAGCCCGAAGTTCCGAGATAGGACGTTATCCGAGCTTTTATTTTAGTCCGGCGGCAGGTTTTGAAATACTAAATTTCGGTTTTTCTTTTGGCTACAGAATGTGGACAGCCGCGTATGAGAAATTTACACTGAGACCAAACGAGGATATATTTTATACAGGCAGAGAAAAAAGGCTAAACAACGCCATTTTCTTTAAATTTGCTTATTCTTTCTGAATATAATTTATGCTTATCTTGACCCTTTTTATTATTCCGCAAGGCACTCGGCAATAATTTCCCAACTCACTCGGCAAAAAAATTCGTAATCCGTAATTCGTAATTTGTAATTCTTTTCACTGCCTCATTAAACAGACAGCTGGCATACAAATTGCATACCAATTCCAAATATAAACGCGTAAACGTTTTGGTGGAGGGAATGGTATGGTACAGCAAGCGGAAAAAAGAAATGGATTTTTTGAGTCTGTTGCAGAAAGCAGAACGGTTAGCACTCATAAAAACAGAAGAGCGGAAAACTTAGGTTCGGACGACGGCGAAAGATTTCAGCAAGCGCTTCAAACCGTTCGGGCAAGAAGAGCGAGCGCTCCCGACGCTCCGAGAGAAGAGGCGTTGCGCTTCAGAGAACGTCGTCAAGCAAACGCGGTAAATCCGCAAGCCGATGCGGAAATGAACAAGCATATAGATTTTATAACCGGCGAAGAATACGCGCTTGTACAACAATTATTGCAAGAAAACGTTTCAAATGAAACTTTTGCGCTCGTCGCTCCGCAAACAAATTTTGATGTGGAAATCGAAAACGCAAATTCGTCTTTTGCCGCTGTGAATTTGGCAGGCATAGAGGATTTGGGTTTCGATATAAGAATGGACGCCATCGAAAATATTGAAGCAATTCTGCGCACGGTCAGCGAAATGCTTAATCTTAAAATTAATACTGAATTACCTATGGTTTATCACGACGGCGAAAAAGTGCCCGAAGAAATAGTCGCGAATTTGGCGCAAGTTTTGTTTGTGTTTAAGCAAATAGCCGACGCGTTTTTGCAGTCAGGGCTTGACGGTAAAGAAGTAGGAAATAACGGTCAAATTTTCAGCCCCAAACAAGCGCTTGAAATGGGGAAATATTTACAGCAAGAATTGTTGAAACTCGAATTAAGTTTTGCGCAGTTGGGGATAAGTCAGGCTCTTGCAGAACAGGCGGTGAAAATAAATCCGAGTGTCGAAGCGGATAAAAATTTGCATTTTGCGGCGGATTTACAAAGCAGAACGCCCGCGCAACAAATTTTGCCGAAAACCATAGATAATATTTTGTTGCAACCTCAAGATTTAATAAAAACGCAGGTAAGCGAACTTAAAGCGCTCGTAGAACAGTTGAAAGATATGATGAGCGATGCCAAAACAAAAATAGAAAATGCGAACGCTTCGACAGGCTCGGCAACCGCTGAAAAAGTTGTTGTAGATGTTGCTTCGGGTTCAACCGCAACAAAAGCGCCGGTCATAGAGGCATTAAGCGAGCTTAAAAAAGAAATCGCAAAAGACAAAATGCCGAAAATTGACGAAACGACTGCTCCAACAAGCGAAAAGGCGAAAACAGATAAATCTGAAATTCAATCAGCGATTAAAACAGTGTTCAAAACAGTGTTCAAATCTGAAGTTGAGACCGAAGCAAAGGCAGAAATTAAGCCCGAAGTAGTAGCAGAAGTAAAAGCAAAAACAAAAGAAAGCGGAAAAGAAAACGGCGAAACAAAACCTGCAGTTGCAGATTTAACGCAAACTGTTGCGAAAAAACAGGCGAAAGCAGAAGCTAAGCAAGCAATGACTGCGGAAGAAGTGCTTAAAAACGAATTTGTATCTTCAATGAAAGCGGCGACTGTTCGCGCTAACGAGGGAAATATAGCTTCTCCCGTAGCGCTTGACGGAGTAATGCTTGAAACGCAAAAATTCAGCGATTCGGGCGAAATATCTACGGTTTCTCCGAGATTTGCGAAACTTTTTGATAAGGAAATTATAGAGCAAGTTCAAAGAACGCTTCTTAATGCAATTAACAAAAACGGCATTCGCCTATCTAATGGAACACACGAAATAACAATTACGCTTACCCCCGAAAAACTCGGCGAAGTTCGTCTCAGAATACAGGTTGAGGGAAACAAAGTTTCGGCGATTATGAATGTTGATAATTTGCAGGTGAAAGCGATTGTCGAGCAGAATTTGCAACAGCTCAGAGACGCGCTTGCAAAGCAGGATTTGGCGGCAGGCACGCTCGATGTAAATGTAGGCAATGACGACGCACGTGATTTGCAGGAGCGTTTGCACAACGCAAAATTGCGCGCTCAGAATGCAAAGGGATTTAACGCCGAAGAAGGCGTTATGACGGACGACGCGTTTGAATGGGGTATGGATACGGGAAGACGTTTCGGCACAAATTCATTCGAATATTTTGCCTGAAACTTAAAGAGAAATTAAAGGAGGGGATATGGTATCACAAACACTTAACTCACTTATGAGGCAAACGGAAGCGCATTCGATTACGGCTTCGATTGACCGCGACGGCGGGTCAATCAGCACCACGCGAATGACGGGCGACCGTACAAGCGGACTTTTTGCGGCGCAAGCGGGTATGGGGCAGTTGGATTTTTTAACACTGCTGACCACTCAGTTGCAGTATCAAGACCCGCTTTCTCCTATGGAAAACACGGATTTTGTGGCACAGTTAGCACAGTTTTCACAGCTCGAAAGCACGACTTCTATGCAACAATCTATGGAAGAAATGGCGCAGAGATTTGGCGAATCTATGGATTTGCAGACGTTTAACTCGCAGTCCACAACGAACGCGGCGGCAGTATCGCTTGTCGGAAAAGAAGTTCGTCTTCGCCAGAACACTTTTGAGCATAGCCGAAACGATGGTCCCAGAGAATTCAGCGCGCATATCGGCGAGCGTTCAAATGCGATTTTGACCATTGTAAACAGTGATTTGGAAGTTGTGAGAACAATAAGACTGGAAGGAAAAGACGACACAAATACGGTAAGATTTACTTGGGACGGAACAGACGACAGAGGACAGAGAGTTCCGAGCGGTACGTATAATTTGATGATTGAAGGACAACACGACGACGAGTCGCTTTATACTTTTGTAGAAGATTTTGTGACAGGTATTCGATACACAAACCAAGGAACAATGATACGAGTTTCGGGCGTGGAGCTTCCGATAGGCGATATTTTGGAAGTGAAACATCCCAGCGTGTCAAACGGTGGTTCGACGTCGTCTTCTTTAAGTATGGGACAGGCGTTGGCGCTTATCGGATTTGAAACGAGAATTCTCAGGGAAGAGACTATCGGATATGAGCCGCGTCCGAATGGTGAAGTTAAATTCCAAATAGATTTGGGAGGCGCTCCCTCAACACAGGTTATTGTTAGAGATTCTGCGGGCAGAGAAGTCCATCGTCAAACGGTATTGGCTACGCAATTAAGCTCAAACGGAGAATTTGAAATGCCGACAAGAAGCTACAGCGGTTCCGACAGATACACAATAGAAGTTTCGGGCAATGGTGCAAGACTTTTCCAAAGCGGAACCATAACAGGTATCACAAATAAAAACGGCGTGCCGATTATGGTAGTTCAAACAGCAAACGGAAGAGTAGAAGTGGATGCTACGAAAATTTTGTCATTGACTGCTCCGAAAAATCAAGAAGAAGACAGTGAAAATTCGGCTTAGGAAATAAAACAAGGAGGTATATATGGACGTAAAAAAGGTCAGCGACCAATTAGCGGGAGTGTCGCCGGACCTACTACAAACAAAAATTCAGCAATATCGCGGCACGGGATTAAATTTCGGCGATTTACTGAAAGACAAGGTAGTCCCGCAGGAATTAAAATTCTCGGCTCACGCGGAAAACAGGATTAAGAGCAGGGGAATTGAAATTTGTGAAGAATTAAAGCAAAAACTCAACCAAGCGGTAAGAGATGTTGCTTTAAAGGGCGGAAGAGACGCTCTGATATTCGGCGATAAGTCCGCATTTATCGTGAATGTCCCGAGCAGAACGGTAATCACCGCAATTGACGGTGAAAATTTTAAGGAAAACGTTTTTACTAATATTGATTCGGCTGCAATAATTTAATGTCGGACCTAAAACCTAAAACGGTTTGGAGACATACGGAAAAATGAACGACTGATTTTTTTCGTGCAGCTAAAACAAAGAAAGAAGGTATTATTATGGTTAGGTCACTTTACACAGGTGTTTCGGGTTTAAGAAACCACCAACTTATGATGGACGTAACGTCCCACAACATTGCAAACGTTAATACAACTGCGTTTAAGTCGCAGAGAATAACAATGAAAGAAGGGTTTACACAAATGCTTCGCGGAGCGCAACGACCCGTAGGAGACCACGGCGGAGTTAACCCTATGCAAGTAGGTCTCGGAATGGCGGTAGGCTCCATAGACAGCATTATGGAACAAGGCTCGCTTCAAAGCACAGGTCAAATTACCGACTTGGCTATTGAAGGACGCGGTTTTTTTGCTTTCACTAACGGACGCGGCGGCACATTTTACAGCAGAAACGGCGCATTGCAATTAAACGCACAAGGATATTTGGTATCTCCCACAAACGGAATGAACTTGCTCGGACTTACTGCAGACAGCAGCGGAGTAATACGCGGCTCAGCGCTTCCCGGTCCTATTAAAATTCCGTTTACGGACAAATTGCCCGCGCGTGCAACGGAAGAAATTACTTTTGCTTGTAATCTTAACGCAAACGGTATGGGACGCGGAAGCTGGATACACACGGCTTCGTTCTTTACTTCGCACGAACTTGATACGACGGCAGGTCGTGAAAACACTCTTTTAACAGGACTTTTTGACCATAACGGAAATTCGCTTAATATTAGGGAAAACGATGAGCTTCGTGTAGCATTTACAGATGCAACCGGTACAACTGTGGATCAAACATTCAGAGTTGTTGCTTACAATTCCACCCCTGCTCCTGACCCTACCGACGGCACAGTAGCAACGCTTGAGGATTTGAGGCGGGCGATTGAAATTGCAACGGGAGGAGCACCAGTGGTAGTAGATATTACCCCTGACGGCAGATTGGAAATAAGTGGCGTTGGCAACACAGCTGGAATTAGTGATGTGACAAACCTTGCCGTAAGAAACATTACAAGACCTACTTCGGACGGTTTTGTGGCGAACGTGTTTCAGTGGCCCGACGCTCTTGCAGGTGCTACTCACACATCTATCGGAGGTTTACTTACCGCTGCCAATGAAGATACTCCGTTGCATTTGGTGCGCGATTCAAACGGACGCGGACTTGGTTTGGAAAACGGCGACCAGATAAGGGTTAATGCAAATGTCGGTAATACTGCTTTACCTCCTTGTGCTGACGGCGGACTTATGTTTTCTGACGGCGGTATTACTGCCGGTTCCGTAGGTCCTGCAACAACAATAGGGGATTTGATGTTCTATATGCAAACACGACTTCGCTTGCCCGATTTGGTACCGACAGACAGCGGAGAAGAAGTTCGTTCTCTTCAAATTAACAACGCGGCGGACGGCGATTTGCGCGCGCCCGTCGGAAGTTTGGTAATTCGCGGACAAGTCGGTTCGGCATTTTCAATAACGGGACTTTCCATAAATGCAACTAATGCTACTCCGAACACTCCTCCGCCATCGGCATTTAACGCCAATATGAACGGAACGCAGTTTCAGGCGAACAGAGATGTAGAAGTGCATTCGACTTCCATAGAAGTATTTGACAACACGGGAGCCTCGCATACTCTTATGATGACCTTTACGCATTCGGGAATTCCCGGTGAATGGCTTTGGGAAATCACGCCTCGCGAAGGACAGCTGATTTTGAGCGGAAATCACGGACGCCTCAGTTTTGCACCCGACGGAAGCCCTGCTTCGTTGGAATTCGCCGACGGTAGCACGGATTTCAGATTTGACCCGCGCAACGATTCGGGCGAAATGGCAATAAGATTAAACGTAGGCTTTGCAGGCTCGCACTTGGGAATAACCCAGTTTGAAAGCCCGACAACAACCGCAATCGTAGCACAGGACGGCTATCCGATGGGACAACTGCTCGACATTTCCATTACGGAAACAGGCGAAATAAACGGGCTCTATTCGAGTGGTATCTCAAGAACTTTGGCGCAGATTTTGGTTGCTGAATTCCAAAACCCCGCAGGACTTTTGAGAACAGGCGACAGTATGTGGGCGGAATCGCATAACAGCGGAAACGGCGTACTTTTGAGAGCCGGCTCATCGTCAAAATCCTCGATTAAACCGGGTGCGCTCGAAATGTCGAACGTGGATTTGGCGGCGGAATTTACGGATTTGATTAAAACTCAGCGCGGTTATCAATCGAACGCGAGAATTATATCGACTTCGGATTCGCTTTTGCAAGAATTGGTGAATTTGGTAAGATAATTGACGGTGATTTGTAGGGGCGGGTTTCAAACCCGCCCTTATACACCGGTTTTGAAACAGGGCGGGTTTGAAACCCGCCCCTACATCCTGCCCCTACATTTTGGGGATATTGTTAAATTTTATATATATAAAACAAAAAAAAATCCCCCATCGATTTGCGGCAAAAATTATATTCTCACGGATTTGTTTCGCAAAAGGAGTGTTTTGGTGATAGTTTTACGGAAATTGAACGGTCAGGAATTCATACTCAACGCCGACTTAATAGAGGCTGTAGAGGCAAATCCGGACACGAAGATAAAACTCTATACAGGAAACTTTTATGTAGTGAAAAACAGCGTGGACGAAGTTGTTCAAATGGCGGTGGAATACCGAAAAAACTGTGGCGGAACGCTGAGAGTAGTCAATAAGAAAAGTGAGGAAGAACAATGAATATAGCGACAATCGTCGGAATAGTTACGATGCTTGCCTTGGTCATTATGGCTATGATGGGAACAACAGGACCTGCGGCATTAGGCGCTTTTTTCGACATTCCCTCAATTCAGATTGTGATATTGGGAACATTTGCGGGCGGGTTTGCTTCTTTTCCGTTGGCTAAAACCATTAAAATTCCGTCGGTTCTGGCGCAGGCAATCGGAGGCGAAAAAGGCGACCCCATCGGAACTATAAAAACGTTGGTGGATTTTGCGGAAAAGGCGCGTAAAGAAGGTATTTTGGCATTAGAGAGCGGCGCAAACAAAATCCCCGACGAATTCCTTAAACGCGGGCTTAACCTCGCAGTTGACGGCACCGAGGCAGGGCTTATTCGCGACATTATGAAAACCGAACTAACAGGAATAGAAGCGCGCCACGAAGACTACGTAAAACTTTTTGAATATATGTCAGGTCTTGCTCCCGCTATGGGAATGATAGGAACGTTCGTAGGTCTTGTTTTGATGCTTGGAAACCTAACCGACATCGAAAGTTTGGGTCCTAATATGGCTATTGCGATTATTACGTCTCTTTACGGCGCTATTTTGTCGAACTGCGTCTTCACCCCTTTGGCAAACGCACTTTCCGAAAAAACCAAAAAAGAAATGCTGATAAAAAACATAATGATAGAAGGAATTATGTCGATTGTCGCGGGCGATAACCCAAGAATTGTAGAACAAAAACTCGCCGCGTGTCTTGACCCCATAAACAGGACAAAGGTTATTAAACAGCGATAGGAGGGGATATGCCTGAAGAAAATATAGAAGAGCAAAAATGTCCTCCCTGTAAACAAAAAATAGCAGAATGGATGACATCGTACAGCGATTTGATGGCGCTTCTTGTGTGTTTCTTTGTTTTGCTTTTCGCGCTTTCTACCGTGGATCCGGGTAAATTCGATTTGGCGGCAAGTTCTTTTCAACAGGCGTTTAACGGTGTTATGACAAGCTTGCCGACAGTTCCGATACATCAAGAAGTAATACGTCCGCGACTTGGCGGAGACGCACAAAACAAACGCATTGCCGCCGACGCCGCAATGCGTATCAGAGAAGTTGCACAACGCGAAAACTTGCAGGATGCGGTTAAAGTTGAAGTGACCGACTCGGGAATTGCCATAAGAATATCGGACAGGGTAAGTTTTGACCCCGGAAGCGACAGATTACACGCCGACTTTTCCACAATTTTGCAAGAAATCACCAGAATAGCCAATGATATGCCCGACCGCGAAGTCCGCGTTGAGGGACATACCGATAATGTCCCCATAAGAACAGCAAGATTTCCTTCCAACTGGGAATTATCTGCCGCCAGAGCAGTAGCCGTTCTGAGATATTTATACCAAAACGGCGTTGCCCCTTCACGTCTTTCGGCAGTAGGCTACGGCGAGTTCCGTCCTGTCGCTTCTAACGCTACAGAGGCGGGAAGGCGCGAAAACAGGCGGATTGAAGTATATATAGAATATCTTGATAAACGATAATCAAAAATTAAGAAAAACATATTTTTTTATGTTTGGCACAACTTTTGAATATAAACACAAAAACCTTTTGAAGGAGTAGTAAAATGTCGGAAGAACAAGAGGAAAGAGAAAAAAAAGTTAAAGAGGCGCCCAAACCGAAGTCGGGTCCTAATATTGTTGTAGTTATAGCGGTGCTTTTGGTGGTTCAGGCGTTAGTGGCGTTTGTGCTTGTGCAATTTGCGCTTCCCAGCGGCGGCGGAGCAGGTTGGGACGAAATCAATCATCCCGAAGCTGTAAAAAAGATAAATCCTATGCACGAGGCTATAGTATTTAATATGGAAACAACCGTGAGCATTGCAGGAACGCAGGGGATGAATTTTATGAGAGTGCGGCTTGCGCTTGCTACCGATAATACCGACAGAGCGAACGCCAGAATTCAGTCGGGGCTTTTGGGAATAGAAACGCAAATTCGAAGCAAAGTGCACGATTATTTGTCCACTTTGTCATTTGAAGAAGCGACTAATCCCGGTATAAGAGACCATATTCGCTCTATGCTTTTGACTGAAATAAATTCGGTAATAGCGCCTGCAAATATCGGCAGATTATCGAACGTTTATATTGAGGAGTTTCTCGTTCAATAAAGCGGTAATACGTAGAGACAAGGCGCGCCTTGTCTAATAAACAGGGAGGACAAAATGAGTGAAATTTTATCACAAGACGAAATCGATGCGCTCTTAACGGCAGTTGCCGACGGCGGCGATATTTTGTCGGAGGCTTCTTCTGCGGGTTCCGAGGTTTCGGTGTCTCCTGTTTCTCCGAGCGCACACCTTGCTTTAGCAGGCGAAGAAAGTAATGTTTTTGCGCCATCTCCCGACAGTTTTGTTTCGTGGCTTTACGATTACAATGCCGCCGAAGACGAAGAAGATTTAAGTGAAAAAAGGCTTAACACTTATGACTTCCGCCGTCCCGATCGTGTTTCCAAAGATCAAATGCGTATTTTGGAAAACCTTTATGAGTCGTACGCCCGTCAATTTTCCAATACGCTTACAAACTACTTGCGCACACTTGTGGAAATTCGGGTTGCGTCGGTTGAGCAGTTTACTTATTCCGAATTTATTATGTCGATTTCCAATCCGAGCTGTATTCACCTTTTCAGAATGGAACCGATTGAAAATACTGCTATATTTGAGATAAACCCCTCGCTCGTTTTCCTTATCATAGACAGACTCTTCGGGGGCTTTGGAAAACCGTTTGCAACAAGCAACGAACTAACTCCGATAGTGCAGAACGTTATAAGAAATATAGTTTCGCGTGGGCTTGACGATTTGGCGAATTCGTGGGAACACATGGGGGATTTCTCGCCGAAAATCACGAATTTTGAGACAAATCCGATGTTTATTCAGATTGCGCCGCCCAACGAAACGGTTATTCTTATTACTTTTGAAGTGCAAATCTCAAAATCAATGGGTATGATGAGTATGTGTTTCCCGCACAAGATTATTGAGCGCTTGTTTACATATATGACTTCGGAAAGCTGGATTACGACGAAAGTTCAGACGACGGCTGAAACACGCAGAACTATGGAAGAGGAAATACAGGAGTTGCAAGTTCCGCTTTCTGTTCTTATAGGTCAGACAAAACTTACCGTTCGCGACCTTTTACAGCTCGAAAAAGACGACATTATTTGCCTCGACAAACAAAAAGACGAAGATTTAATCGTACAGATAGGCGGAAAAAGTAAAATGCTTGGAAAAAGCGGCGTCGTCGGTCGTAAAAAAGCGATAAGAATTACGGAAATTATAGAGCCGGAAGTGCCGGGCGTGACAAAAAGATACAGTAAATACCGAAACCCACAGCCCAACGATCACGAAAGCGATAGTGATGATGACGATGACGATGATGTAATGACAGTTGAACACGACGAAGATTTGGAGGATTGATTATGTCTGATTTTCTTTCACAAGACGATATTGACGCACTGCTCGGGCTTACAAGCGAAGACACAGCGCCAAGTATAAATAAGGGCGAAATTGCGACAAACATATTGAATATGTACATCGAACACGTAAAATCGGTGGCGAATGCAACTTTGGGTCGCACCGTAAACGTAGAAATCGAGTATGTAGATAATGCGCGAGTTTCGGCAATTACAGAAAAAGTCAGTGCAAAATATCTTTTGGCGGACGTTCCATTTTCGGGCGGATGTTCCGGAAATATGCGTTGTATAGTTTCGCAAGAAGGATGCGGAATTATGTCCGACTTTATGGTAGGCGGCGATGGTACAGCGCCTTATACCGACGATTGCAAAGATGCGATGAGTGAATTTTTCGGTCAGATTTCAGGGGCTTTCGCTACGGAATTGGGCGCAAAACTCGGTTCTTCGGTAAGTTCGGACACAGCCGCAATTATGGACAGCGTAGGCGGCGAAGTTTTGGAAGGCGATTTTACGGCTTTTTGCAACATAACCATAGAAGGCACACAAGCGCCGATTGCTTTGCTGGTGTCGCCCGATGATACGCTTGTTGAAGCGTTGGCGCCAAAAGAAGAGGCGAAACCTGCAAGTTCAGGTGGCGGCAGTTCTTCTTCTTCGGCGGCGGCACCTGCGGCTTCGTCGTTAAGCGGCGGTGTTTCCACAGGCGGCTCTGCGCCTATAAATATGTTCTCTTCCAAAGCGCCCAAAATAAACGTGGATATGCTTTTGGACGTAGAACTCGAAGTAACAATAGAGCTCGGCAAAACGAATATCGCAATTAAAAAAGTCTTGGACTTGGCGCCCGGAGCGCTTGTTGAATTAGAAAGATTTGCGGGTGAGCCCGTTGATTTGCTTGTAAATAACAAGGTTGTTGCAAAGGGCGAAGTTGTAGTTATAGACGAAAACTTTGGTGTAAGAATTATTTCTCTGGTATCACCCGAAGAACGTATAAGAAGCCTAAAGTAGAGACAAGGCATGCCTTGTCTAATAAAAAGAGGAATTAGAGATAGGAGCGCCACGCCTTGTCTCATAAAAAAAGAGAGGACAACAATATGAAAACACAAGATTTAATAATAGTCGGCGCGGTAGTAATGATACTTTCGTTTCCGCTTATGTGGCTTGTAATGCTTTTGGCGACAGGTAATGCGCGATTGGTTTTTGAAAACGATTTGGCGCGAATGATTGAAGTTTCTAATGTTGCCCGTCAGCAAAGAGGCGACGCTCGCCGCGATTCTCTTATTGTAGAACAAGCCTACTCTTTTCACGCGAATATGCAATCAATAGAGGAACTTGCCGCCGAGCGCGAAAGAATGGCTCGCGAGCAGGAAAGAATGCAGTTTCTGATTGAAGAATTGGAAGCTCAAAGAAAACAAATTACAGCCGAAAGAGAAAGAGTATCTAATGAAAGGTCGCGTTTTGAGACGGCAATAGAAAATCAGATAGAGCGTCAAAACTCAGGCGCCGCAAGACGGGTTGCCGATTTGGCGCGAATTTATCAGGCAATGCGCCCTGCCGAAGCCGCGCAAATAATGGAAACGCTTTCGGAAGATTTACGCGTGGACATTCTTTTGGCAATGACGGACGACCGTCAAAGAAGCAGAATAATCTCGGCTATGGATACCGACAACGCAAGCAGTTTAACCGAATTGATGGCGGTAAGAGCGGGAGCACAAGGCAGAAGATAATGTAGGGGCGACCGCCTCGGTCGCCCGCAAAACACCAATGTTTCATAAAAAATATTTCCGGTTATTTCACCAATTCTCCGACAATCCTGTTTATCTCTTTCGGATTTGCTTTTCCTTGGCTAGCTTTCATCGCTTGCCCTACAAAGAACGACATAAGTTTATTATCGCCGCCTTTGAAGCGTTCGACTTCCGCGGGATTGTCCGCAAATATTTTTTCCATAATTGCTTGTAATTCTCCGCTGTCGCTTACTTGCGCCAAGCCCAATTCTTCGATGAGCGCGTTAGGCTCTTTGCCTGTTTCTTGGACAGCCGCAAGGATTTTTTTTCCTGCGCTTGCCGAAATTTTGTCGCTTTGCACCAAGTTTATTATTTCTGCAAGTTTTTCGGCGCTTACATTAACTTCGCTTAATTTGCATTGTTTATCGTTCATAATTTTGCGAATGTCTGTCAAAATCCAACCGCTTGCTGCTTTTGCACTGCCGCAGAATTTTGCGACTTTTTCGTAGTAGTCGGCGATTTCGATTGTTTCCGTTAAGACGGCGATTGCGTCGTTGTCTAATGAATATTGTTCGGCAAAACGCTTTTCTTTTGCTTTCGGAAGTTCGGGCAGAGAATTTCTTTGCTCTTCTATCATTTCGTCTTCGACAACCAGCGTGCTCAAATCGGGGTTGGGGAAATAGCGGTAATCGTCCGCCGTTTCTTTGCTTCGCATTGGGATGGTTATGTTTTTGTTCGGCTCCCAAAGGAATGTCTGCTGAATAACTTTTCCGCCGTTTTCTATAAGTTCGGTTTGGCGCGCCACTTCGTAATCTATCGCTTTTTTTACGTTAGAAAAGCTGTTCATATTTTTGAGTTCGGCTTTTGTGCCGAGTTTACTTTCGCCGACGGGGCGTATTGACACGTTCGCGTCGCAACGCAGGCTTCCCTCTTCCATATTGCAGTCGCAAACGTCCAAGTATTGCAAAATCTTCTTTATTCCCGCCAAATACTGATACGCTTCTTCACTGCTTCGCATATCGGGCTCGCTTACTATTTCTATAAGCGCCGCGCTACTGCGGTTTGCGTCAAAAAGCGAGTCGATGTCTTGGTCGTGGATGAGTTTGCCCGCGTCTTCTTCGAGGTGTATTCGCGTAATTCCTATGCGTTTTTCTGCGCCGTCTGCAACAATATCCAAATATCCGTTTTCGCAAATCGGTTTTAAATACTGCGAGACCTGATAGCCGTGCGGCAAATCGGGATAAAAATAGTTTTTCCGCTCAAAAACGCTTTCTTTACGGATAGTATGATTTGTCGCAAGTCCTGCGCGAATTGCTTTTTTTACGACCTCTATGTTCAATACAGGCAATCCGCCCGGTAAGCCTAAACAACAAGGACAAGTGTGAGTGTTGGGCTCGTCGCCGAAAGATGTCTGACAGCCGCAGAAAATTTTCGTTTTGGTTTTCAACTGCGCGTGAATTTCCAATCCTATAACAGTTTCAAATTTCATTTTTTTTCTCCATTTTATGCATTTTTCAGAGAAAATACTATTTTTTCAGAAAGTTGTGGGGAATTTATGTTATATTTTATAAAAAGATACATTTGCATAATAACAAAATATTATTTTACGTGGTAAAATTGAATGATTTTGCAAGGAATTGGTGCTAAATGGCAAAAAAAGTAAATATTGTTGGAAAATCTTTGAAGAAAATTTATGCGCGATGTTCGATATGCAGTATTCAAAATATTGCATTTGTCGCTATTACCCCCCCCCCCCCCCCCCCCCCCTCCCCCTCCACCAATTTTTCCCCTTCCCGTCTCTCTCCCCTCATACCAAACGTTGCCCTCCCCGCTTTTCCATCCTTTCTCCCTCTTTTTTTTTATCTCTCTCTTCCCTTCACAAACTCAT
>Ga0131853_10002550_pt1 | contig 32520 bp, 19 predicted proteins | sample TergutLab28metaG_FD_92764 | JGI IMG/M metagenome (GOLD analysis project Ga0131853, IMG submission 92764) | Labiotermes labralis P1 segment gut microbial communities from Petit-Saut dam, French Guiana - Lab288 P1 (version 2) (version 2) | ecosystem: Host-associated > Arthropoda: Insects >... | reverse complement strand
TTTTTTTTTTTCCCTTTATTTTTTTTTTTTTTTATCCGCTCAACACAAAAACAACCAAATGTTTTTTTTTTTTTTGGGGGGGGGGGGGGAATTCATGTAGAGACGACATATACAGGATGGGGCATAAAGATCTCCCACTTTTCGAAGAGGTATAAAGTATGAAAGAAGCCACCTAGAAAAAAATTTAATATATTTCTGAAAAGTACATTAAAAACAGTTTTTTAATGGGTTTTAAAAAGCAGATCAGACATATGGCGGCCGTCGTTGGCAACACATTGCTGAAGACGTTCCCGGAAGTTCTTCATCACTCTCCGGGTTAGCTCAGGCGGAATGGAGCCTTTTTCCTGTTGGATCCTTTCCTTAAAATCTTCAAGAGATCGAGGACGATGTTTGAAAACCTTTTCCTTTAGGTATCCCCAAAGGAAAACGTCACACGGGCTTAAATCTGGTGACCGTGCCGGCTACTCCACGTCTCCCCTTAAAGAGATCAAACGCCCAGGGAACAACAACAAAGCCGCGATGTTCACCGGTCCAACCCATTATGGGTTCTGACAACGGTAGAGGCTAACCAACCGCATGACACTACCCCCACCTCTCTACCACCACTACAGCCCGCACAGTGCCCCTTCGAAAAGTGGGAGATCTTTATGCCCCACCCTGTATTATAATATCAGTTCCACAATTGTACAAATGGGGCGATATTAAATGAAAACAAACATATTTTCCCACTGTCTGTATGAGCTTGTATATGTGTGTGTGTGTGTGTGTGTGTGTGTGTGTGTGTGTGTGTGATGTACAGTACTTCCCTCTTTAACCGTACAAAGTTTCCTTAAAATAATACATAGCTGCTCTTATGATCCATTATATCACTCTTATATGCATATTACTTATCACATTCAGAAGATCTGATCAATAAGCAACCCACTGTTATGGTATTCACAGTTGTGATCGAGGCGAATTGAAATAAAAAATAATGTTACTGGTGCCTGAATGATAACAGAACAGGAATTCCTTCTAAATTACTGCAGTCAGTGCTGTTTCAGAGTCATAAATATAACAATAGCTGATTTTAGCCACGGTTTGTAATTTTTGTTTTCTCCAACTATGACTGCAACAGTTTAGCTCTAATTACATCAGTACCTAAAGATTTATGGTATTTTAACTTTTTGACAGAAACTTCAACTTCTTCAGGATTAATTTGTTGGCAGGATGCTTCAAACTAATGTCATTAGTCATATAAATGTTTTGTCCTTCAGTTAAAGTTACTTCCACAGGTCCACAGAAGTTATCATTATTATTTATTATTATTATTTATTTAACATTCCGTAGATCCACAAACAATTTCAAAGTTTAGGATATGTCTGTGTGTGGGTGTGTGTGTGTGTGTGTGTGTGTGTGTGTGTGCGGATTCTTTTCTTCAACAATGACTTGTCTTAAACATATTAATTTTTTACACAAAACTCTGTTTTTTAACAAACTCACAGGTCAGTTTAACACATACACTGAAATGTCTAACCTCACTTATAGGGCTATAAGCCTACAACACGGCATTTAAGCGGTTTTTGCTCTCTTATAATAATACTGAAAACAAATCACGAAACCATAGTTTATTCCACTAAATTGTGTTATATGAGCACCCACTGAATGCTGAATGCTTTAGCTCACAAGTTCATCAGAAACTGGAAGATATATATATAAATACTGTAGTTCCAAATGTCTGTCTAAAGATGGCAATTAGTGTACACAATTTGACACTGACCATATAGAGCTCATCACATAAATTTTCAACACTACATAAATTACAGACCAGATATGATACAGTAGGCAATGCATAATAATTTGTGCTAGTCTGGGTTATCAGGTTTATAGTGTTTAAATAGCTAAACTTTCATTTTATCATATACACTCTGTGTTTTAAACTTTTACAGAAGCATTTATAAATATATAATTGTATGTGTTTTGATAATAAGCCAAAATAAACAGAATTTTTTTACCAGATTCTAAAACAAGCACCTATTAATGGCTCTTCTGAAAAGAAAGTAAGGAGTTAATGCCTAACATTGAAACTGTTCTTATGTAATACTAATTTGTTTCTCTGCACAAACCATATTTTTTCATGCAGTATCTACAGACATAATCACTCCTTTTAGCATGGCATATCTACTCACAGACAGAGGATAGAATTCAGTGACTTGTGTTCTGTACACATCTTGAAAGAACTTGGGACTAAGGTCATCATTATCACCAACTGACACTAGGATAGTTGTACTTGAGTTTCTTGGTGGGGAGCCTCGATCCTGTGGACAGCAAAATCACATTTTATTTCACATATCTGTTGAACATCATTTAAAGACTCCCCTCATTTGCTAGAAAGTTGATGATCTGATATGATGTTCTTGATATACCGCATAATGCAATAGTGTTGTCATTGTCATCCTCATCTTATTTTTATTATTTTTACAAACTCTTTTGACAGTATCTCAGTTCAAAATATGATGATGATACTGCTGTCTTTGCTGATAAAGACCTGTATAACAAGGTTCATGTTAATACATATTGACACTTTGTGTGACAGAATAAGTTTAAGCTGTGAGTTTGCTGAAATTCTAGACAGTGTCCATTTTATGAAGCAACCCAAATCCACAACAGAATTGTCAAATCATATTAGTAAAAAAATCTCCTTGCACAAACATTTGAGGCAAATGTCTTTGCAGACTGTTATGCAGAGTGGGTGGAAGTCGAAAGGCAGTAGGTGATCCATCAATATTGTGTTGGATACGACATGGAAAAAGATTACCAGCACAGATGGGACTTTACTGTGGGAAATCCTAAATAATTACTGCATGCATATTACATTCTTATACTTAGGGAGAAGTACAGACAGATGTATAAATTACCGATGCCATGAGTGTGAGTGTGAATTCCCGGTCACCTGCATCATAGTCTAATGGGCGTCTGAGCACAAGAACTGCCCGGTGACTGCTTTCCATAGCAAACTTCCCCTTGTCATTGCCATCAATAATTGAGTACTGCACATCAGAGTTTGGAGTGTTTGGCTTATCACGATCAATGGCATGGATTCCTCGAAATATTGTCAGACCTATGATAAGAAATGAAATGACCTTTACCATCAGTGCAGCAGTGTAAATAATATGAAGTAAGTTTCAAAATTAAGGACTGTAATATTAACATATAACATCAATTTGTTTGTGACACATGTTAAAGGAATTACGTAAGCCGCTGTTTGTTGTGTTTTACCATAATATATGAGAAATGAGGCAGGGGGCAGAACTAGGAAGTTAGCTGGCTTTGTGCATACAGTCTTCAGAGTGGTGTATAACAATGCAGCGCTCACCTGTAGGTGTTAACTCATCAACTGTGACATGATATGGGGCATTGATGAACTGTGGAGCATGATCGTTTATGTCCTCAACGTACACTGTCACAGAGAGATAGGATGAAATCTGAAAGTGTTAACAAAAACATTTCACACCTATGTAGTTAATCAACAAATGCAAATGGGTAATATATATATATATAGGGTGTTATTAAAAGAATACTGATAAAAATTAACAAATTTTCAAATTGTACAGTATAAGTAAAATCATTTGATGTTACAGTGATTATCTCAAATGTTCCCTATGTTGTAAAATGTCAGATTATGTAGCGCTGAAAACAATTAAACTTTACATTGTACTGTTTACAATGTAAATGTAAAACAACATAAATTGTAACTCTTTTTAACAATACATAATCCGACTTTTACAACCATAGGTAGCGCTTGAGATAATCACTGCAACATCAAGTGGCTTTACTGTTGCAATTTGTCAATTTCTTTATATTTCGACAGTGTTCTTGTAATAGCGCCCTGAAGATGGTCGAAAAAGCCACCAAAACTTGTAGGCTATTAAAACATATTTTACCGGTTTGCTTTTGTGGGTTCACTACATAAGAGTAAACTTTCCTTTAATGCACGAATATGGAACATACTAAGATTATGCATCACACCAGTTTGGAATAAAACACAGGAACAAGTTTCTAAATGTAAACAACAGAACCAGCATGACTTGTTACAAGGCAGAACAAACAGTTACCGCTTCCTGTTGCAAGAACATTCGTGCAGTTGATAACTATATATCACTTCTTATAAATACATATAAAAGAAACAGCCTGACGTTCAAACATGCATGAAGCAGAAGTTCTGGCAACCCATGCAACTGAATGGACGGATAATCTGTGGCAATGAAGGTGGGAGGTGGGAAAGAGAATGTGTGTTTTTGTACGTATACATTTCTATATACCAGTATTCCAAGGATCTCACAGAAGTGCAGATGAAGCCTTATGGAGTGTTGCACCGAATCAAATGGTAATAATTTACAGATGTTTCAGAGGAGCTTGTTGCCTCCATCTTTGGGATCTGAGTAGCTGAAGAAGGCTTGGCCATTTTATGCTATCTCTTATGCTCTGGCCCTGAGATTATGATAAAATGAACAACATGAAGATGCCACAAATACATCAAGTTTTCCCAACTGCAACAATGAACCGTTCAGGAATCTGTATGCAGGAAAAGGCTGTAATGGCGGTGACAGCAAGAAAAGTTTTAAAAATACGACATGATAAATTACGTTATGACAACTGCAATACGGATTATACAAATAATGTTTTCATGTTAAGTCTACCCCCGTAAATCTTATTGCAAACTTCTAGCTGCTTCGTCCGGAAAATAATGTTTCCAGTTTAATTCCGGATATGAGACTTGGGACTCAGGGGATTATCGGAATCTGCTTCAGGGAAACTATACACGTGGCAGTGACACATTTTCAGATTCTAATAAAGAACGATATGAGGTGGAAGACACTGCATGTCTGCGCTGACAGCAGTGCTGGCTTCCTACACACTCCACAGAGGTTTAAAGCGCACACTTGTTAAATTGCATTGAAACTGCACTTGGAATAAGTGAGTCGCGACTGACGTGGTACTGCTATAATTTTAACTATCACGAATTGACTTCAGTGGCGGTGCTACAATGTGATTGCGTTAACGAACAAATCTTACTTAGTCTGCTGCCTAGTAACTGAAATAAAATTTGTAAATTCCAGTTAAACTTCTTGCAACTCATTTCAAGAAAAGTGAATAAGCCACGCTTCGTAGTGTCTACACCCACCTAATACAATGCTGGCTGTATTACACGGAGCAATGCGCACAATATCTTGCAACTCTTTCGCTTTGAAAATGGAGCCAGTCAATCCTACATTATCCTGTTCGCATAATTTCAAAACGAAAAAAATGCAGAATCATTTATAAACTTACACTGTACACAGGAGTAAACAGGCCGGGATTTGAACCACACGCTGTGTGCTTTCCATGAAACAGAACATCTTCAGGAACGTCGTTACTTTTCCGGCTGTACCAACTTTCGCACACACAAAAGCTGGCAATGTCACGTTCCTACAGCACTGAAAGTGGTCTCACGTTTCGCCGAAATCATTGCTTTATATTGTTAGAAATGTTAGAGACTATGGTTAAACGAAGTTTGTGGTTTACAGTTAATCATTCTTCACTTGCAGCTTATAATGCGAACAGCCTGAAAGCCTCCTCAGATTCTACCAATCATACATTTGTGACAAAACTGAACAATGTAGTATCCTGAAGTTCGGGATTTCGAACATTTGTGATCACACATTCTAATAAATTTGTTTCGAATTTTCGTGACTCGTTCCGAAGAATCGGAGTAATGGTAGGTAGCACCCCATCGGCTCTCTGCGTTCTCCTGCAATTACACGACCAGTCTCAGCTCAGTCAGCCTCTGTATTTTACTACGCAAGGCTTATTGTTTTCGTGCTGTAAGGAATGAGACTCTCCTTCAATTATGTAATATATTTTATTCTTCCATTAAGTACTTGTACTTTACGAAAAATGAACTTCCGCGATTTTTAGGCCTGCTAAGGTTATTTCATTTCATGTTTTCACAACTTGGAACCAAATATGCATTTTATATTGAAAATGAATTACGATGTTCCTTCCAGTTTTGTCTCTGCAGATTGTTCAAGGCCATCGAGACTACCGTAGTCTCACAAATCCACGACATCTCGACCTGATTAACTTAAAATATATGTTTAATATTCGGGGCGAACATGACAAAGAATATTAATAATTGTCCAACGAGATGCAACACAAAGCAGCCTATTTACTATCCTGGAAGGTCACTCTACATGCGGATTATAAAACTGTACTGATAAAAAAGGTAAAGCAGTCCCGTTACAGGCCTGGAGTGGCCCAGAGGGTTCCAGGAAGTTAAGGTTCCCAGATTTCATGACAACGGCACAGGATAGGGTTGTCAGCCTTAAGCACCGGTCGCCTTTACCGCCAAGAAATACTCCTGGTACTCATTTCTGTTAGAGGCTGAGTCGACCCCAGGGCCATAGCGCGATCGGAAGGATTTTATGTCAATGAAAAATTCCAATGACACCAGCTGGGATCGAACCAGTGACCTTCCGATTTGTAGAACAGCACCTTAACTACTGTGCCACTGCGGTCCCCTAAAACTGTACTGAGAGCTTGGAGAATAATGTTGCTTTGATTCAGTAGGAAGGGACAAAACTGAAATGTAGCGGATACACTACAGGGTAAAGTCAGAAAGTCGGTAGATAATTCTATCCACATACGAAGGAAACGTAATTTAGACAACAGCTACCAAGCTTCCCGCACCTTGCTGACAAAATCTTCTTCTTCTGGCCTATGTACAACATGGTGCTGCTTTAAATATTAGTCGATGGACAAAGTCCCCAAAAGAAGATTGTGTCAGTCACATGTCATCATTAAAACCCCAAAATGTTGCATTACCGTATCTTCTCCGTCACTGTAGTCACAAACTAGCCTGAACTTCAGTACATTCTGAGGGCTCTCACTGTCCACCAGGTTCTCCAGAGACTGCGCCAATAGCACAGACACCACCTGACTGTCCACATCTAGGTACGTGAAGTAACTAACATCTTCCATCTAAAACAGAAAAAGAAGTAAGAGAAGTGAAGTGTCCAGAGCAGTCAGCACTTATTCTAGCCCGATTAATTTCGTGTTTGAGCTTTAATTTATTCTGTCACAACGACATCCATCATTTACGTTAGCCCAAAAGCGTTCCGGTTTTCTGGGCGACCTTCTGTGTGTATTTATGTAAATACATTATATTTATGAGCCTTTAGGACAAACAGCGTCAAGAAAAAATCGGTGAAGTTCTCTCTGTACACGTCATGAAGGCATATAAGGGAAGTGGAGGTATAGTGCCGTTCTTTCTTAAACTCGGCATTAGATATGGATAGAGGTCAGTTGTCAGTAATGCGAAGCAATTACTTACCACCCGGGGGAAAGATCCCCCAGCTGGATGGCCCCAGAGCAGTTTCTACTTTATCTAAAGGCTCTACACACGCACACATATGGTGAAATATTCATCCCAACATGTCAGTTAGCACTGTATTGGCTGCGCTACAGGGTGGACAACTGGTGTGCGGCTTTCTGCAGACACACAGGTCTTTATTTCAACTTTTGGTGCCCAACCAGCTGGCACCGCGTGCTTATGCAAGAAATTAAGGAGTTTAGGGCGCATAGCTGAACACTCACTTCCATCTACTGCCAAGGCTAAGAATTTATGGGTCAGTACCTCCATTGCCCCATAAATCTTCAGGGCGTGATGCTTAATTAAGCACAGTGTAAAATTTATTTTTAGTAAGAATAATTTTTATACACATTGCGGAATTTAATTTGAAAAGAGTAACATTACACTTAACTTCATGCATCCTGTAGTGTTGGAGATTAAATAAAGGTAGATTACCAGCGGTCAAAAACACAACTTTATAAAAATAATAAGTTAACCAGCTACATGTTTCGACCCTCTAGGGGTCATCTTCAGGCTGATATTTGAAACATACTAGGTAGTAAGTAAGATCATATGCGGAAGGGAGATCTCGCTTCTGACAGATTTTTTTCTACAAGTCTGGTCTTTACATATGATTTGATTTCAAGATTAAAACTGAAGATTAAAATTACAAGATTAAAATTAAATTGGAATTGATTAATTTTAATCTTGTAATCTTAAATGCTGTGTCGAATTTCAACTCGATCCATATGTTACCGTACTCCTAGAGTGACGTGGGCCTGTCGGAGGCCCTTAGGTCGGGAGTCAAGTCGAAGAGAAACATGAAATATCCGTTTATGAACATGCCGTGTGTGATCTGGAGACCCGTGTCCGAATGATGAATGCCGGAGCTTTCGAAAATAGTTCCGTAACCCATTATTGTCGTCTTCTCGTGACCGGTATTCATAGTTAGACCCTCAGTTGGGATCTGCTTACCATTCACTTACATCACAAAATGGGTGAAACCGAAATGACCAAAGCCGTAAGGGCTGGTAGACGTCGAGCCCAGAAATTCCGGGTTCTTGACCATCGTGAGGGTTCCCAAGACGACATTATCTATCAATAGGGATTGCGACCCGGTGGAAAATGTAAATGTTTTCAGTGCCACTCTTGTCAGGTCGAATCGCGCCGGCACCTTGCACAGAGCGTTCGTGTGTGCCAGTAATATTGCGGGGGACGTCATCACTCGCTTGTCGTATGTCGCATCGATAAACCTGAAGACTACTTTCGTATCGCTTTTAGCAGCCAGTAGATAAAATCCTTTCTTCGACTTTGTAAACTTGATCTGAAGTCGCAAACCCCGTAGTAAGAGTTGCGGGACGTTGAAGAGGTTGCTATGTGTCCTGCCGTAATTTCCACCTTTTTGCTGTGCTTGTTTCTATTCCACCTTTCGACGAACCCCTTGTTGGTGGTGGTGATGGTGGCCGCGGTAGGATCGCGTTTGTGAGATGTGACGTTGCCGCATCCTGTCCGTACGTCAGCAGGGTCTCGAGATAGGCGCGGTACTTATACAGATCCTTCGACGGTGTTATGGATATGCCGTTAAGAGTGACGCTACAATGACTGAGTAGCGAATGAAGGAAACTATTGATGACCGAGGAGTGTTCAGTATCTTGAAGGTCAGTCCCGTCCATCTTCACCAAGTCTCTTTTCCGGATGAGCGGGACCGGCCGGGGCGTCGGGTTGACCATCCACCCCCATCTACAGCCGAGGTTAAGGAAATTGTAGGGATATACTTCCACTCCCCTGTTATTGGGTAAAATTTATCTTTGTGCATTATGCCCATATTTGAGGGTACAGAATTATACAGGGTATGTTTTTACGTATCAAAGAATTTACCACTAAATAAAATATAATAAAAGGAGGACTAATAAATTTTCCACGTTCTTGTGTTGTGGTCTTCTGAGTTGTGACACTAAGCAGTACGGCAGGCAGGTACCAACCTTCTGAAGGAAGTGTCACCGCTTTCAGCATCAACTTCGGTATATAAGCATTAAAATTCCTTAACATTTGTTTCGCTACTCCACTACTACTGACGCTTAAAATACCACAAGGCGTAGGCTATTGCACTCGATTACTTGCAAACTTATTTAAAACACAGTAGAAGATTACAATGGCTTTCATAGTAACTGTGAGGGAGGGAGAAATGTGTTGTTTAAAGATGCTGTCACCTGCTAGGGCTACACAGTCTCATTGGTCGATGATTGAAACACGAGAATGAAAGATAAATACAGAAGTGTTCGGAAAAAATCCCATCCAAGTGTCAAATTGTACACCAAGAATCTCACACGGAATGGCCTGGGAACGAACCTGCGCCTCCGCCGAGAAAGATCGGCAGCTAACGACCTCAGCCATGGCATGGCACAGTCACGTCAAGATTGTATCGCTGTTTTCTATAAAATGTTTTCATTATTGACTAATCTAACCATTAGGCCTATCTATCGAAAATTATTAAAGGAATTTTTATTTCTCTGTACGACATGACGAAAAGGCAAAAAAATCATGATGTCATAAAGCATTTAAAAAAGGGCGGGAGAAAGATTTACTTAGTTTTATCCCATAAATTGGGTGTTTTAAGAGAGGGTGCCGGAGTTCGCTCGCGTCACTAAATTTTGTATGATGGTGCCTAATGTTTGTGGGTTCTCAACATGGAAGCTGCTTCTTTTCAGCCTAACGTCGCCTACAATTTTTAGGTAATTCCCACATTTCTGTAAAAATTTGTGGACCCATGATTTACAATAATGTTCCGAGAAATTGATCTAGATTTTGTGATGTGTAAAAACGAGTTAAATCCGCTACAAATCTCTTCTTCATATTTAAGTAAAATGTTAAAAATGAAACATATGAGACAGGTTGACCTGAGGAGTTCCTAGTTATTTGATAGATAATTCTTGGTCTTACAGGATACAAGAGCTTATTTTAACAATGACAAAAATCAAGCCATTTGTTGCAACATGACCCAGTTTAAACCATTTAAGTCTTACCAAGCAGTTTCTCTAAGATCAAGCCAATCATTTTCAACCAAGACATACTTGTCCTGAGTCACGCAAGTGTATCTTTACAGAGATCTTCGAACCAGAAACTTTTAATATTTATTTTCAACCTATATCAAAGCTACAGTTTCCACGTTGTCACGATATTAGTAGAGGACAGTTTTACAGTATTACATTCCTGTCTTTTCTCGTCATGTATGATCGTAAGGAATATAGAATATGATATATTACCTTGTCAACAGGCTGAATACTCAGATTGCGTCGAGGATATACCTCGACCTGCAGAACTTCGCCGCCCACGGGTGCATTTTCTGGTACGCGAACAAACCTCAGATACTCGCCTGCCGGATAAAACTGGCAACCTGTAGCGAAAAACAACAATTAATACAAACATGCACCCCTTACTTCCGCAATTTTGAAGGCAGTTTCAAGGAAAAAGGACTGTCAGGTGTCAACAACGGAACTGACCGAACATCAGAAGGTCAGTCGAGACCACCCGTAACAAGGCGGCCAAATCTACATACGGATTACTGTCTAACATTAACTGCCTACCTGACTGAGGTTACCCGAGAATTTCTTCAGCCGTGAGTTAAATGACACCTGATGGGGTCATGGGGATTTTTCATTGACTTGATCTTTCTAGCCTCACTATATTCTTGGGTTCAACTCAACCTCTAACAGAAATTAAGGCCCGGGGTATCTCCTGGGGGTAAAGGTAGCCGGTGCCTACAGCTGACACCCTTTCCACTTTCGTGTGCCGACTCGCTGTAAATTCTGGAACCCTCAGTCTGCTGGAACCCTAACAGCCTGTACAGGGATAGATTTACCTTTATAAGGCAAAAGACGGAGCACAGTCCACTTCTTCCCACGCAATTACGTCACGGAGTTCTTCAGCCGAAATGACATCCCCACACCCCACCCCCCCAAAAAAGTTGCTTTGACCATCAGTCAGTGCAGTCATAGCCTCACTGCATTCAATTTCGAGTCATCCATCATCCATCCACTCAGCTTTGCCCCCAAGGCACTAACCACCAGATGGGCGCGTCTACAGCCAACAGCAAATCCTTAATGCCTCTAGAACACTCCAAACCGTTGGCATTATCACCCCCACCCCCTAAGTGAAATCATTTTTTAAGACACACTTGTCACACTCCAACTACGCGTTTCATTTGCAGAAATTGTTTAGCTGAAACAGTCACATTCGCAAAATTCCCTGCGCTTAGTTAGCTCTTGAGATGTCTGGGTGGCTGGAAGTGATGAAATTGAAGCAAGTACGTATACTACACTTCAACAAAAATTACAGTCTATGACATCACTTCCTCAACGCGGCATATAACTCAGCAAGCATAATATACATTCATGGCGAGCCCTACCCGTTCCTGTATACAGATGGCACAAAACATTCGGGTTGGTGAGGCATGGAGAAGAGAGGTGGTGTGTGACTTTAGGCTTCAGCCGCAATGTAAAGGATATCTTCTTTTTTGGCGTGTTACGCAGCCTAGATTGATGGTTATTGCCGTTGCGGGACAACCTATCGGTCCCACCTTCAAAGGTCAAACCTTGAAGGTGGGACCGATAGGTTGTCCCGAAACGTCTGTAACTAAATACCAATCTAAGCCCAGTAATATTCCAGAACAGCGACAGATCTCACGAGAGGTTTTCTTAAAGTGTTCCTAAACAAAGAAATTCTAAATGTAGATCGCACAGCTCTGACTCTACACCAAATGCACTTCGTCATGTAACATCGACATGCTGTCGTCACCATTCCGGCTCAACTGAACGCTTTGTAAGGTGATAAATTTGGTAAGGTGCAACTCTCTAGTTTTCACTAGCATTTCCTAAAATATGGCGAAACTTATTTCTTTATTCTCACGTTACGCAATGGGTACGTGTCTTAAGCCATACTAATCACTATCCTCACATCTACGCCTAAAACGTTCCAGTATTTTTCTTTAGGTTTCCCGAGTAAGACCCTAGACACATTTCTCACCCTTATGCTCTTTCACTTTGAATTCTCCCTCATTTACTTCACACTAATGAATGTGCGTTTCTAACTTAAATATCAGCCCGGTCACGGGTTACAGTGATAGTGTCCTTGTGTTTCTTTCAGTTCCTGTGGGCCAGTGGTCTTCAGACTCTTAATATTTGATTAAATCCAAATTTTCGCAGAAGCCCTGTGAAGTAAGAGCGTACGTTTTGTGTACACACTTGAAATACAATTTTTAAAACAAAAAATTTTATTTACAATATAAAATATTTGCTCGCGATTACGAAAAACAAGACGTTACTGTTGGTGACTTGCCCTGAAAATAAACACAGCGAAGATTATGCATAAAGATAAACCGAAAAAATGCAATTAAAAGCTATCAAAATCATGTTTAGCAATTTTCATGAGGAGGAAATGTGCTTGCGGAATCCTGAAAGACGTCCACGGAAAACTGGGTTTCCTGTGCACGCAGTTTGAAAGCCACTGCTTTAGGTGAATACGGAGTGACATCTTTAGTTTCGCCCTTCAGATCCTTACCATGCACCACTTTCCTATCATTCCAACATTATAACAAATGCAGGAAAAACAGTGTCATAAATTGTGCCATGTGTCAAGTAGTCAGTCGGCGGCGTCTGATCACAAAAGGTTCAGGTTCAATCCCAGGCAATTTTTTGTTGGATTTGTGATGGAAAAACGTCACTGGACAGGATTTTCCGCCAGTATTTTCGGCTGTACCCGGCTACTACCATTTCACCTCTGCTCCATACACATTTATTTACCTTTCAAAAGCTGACTGCGTTAAATAAAGCACTTCAAAAGAAAAGAACAGTAAAATACAATGTTCCTTTCGACGTCATAAAGGCGTATAGGCGAAGAAAAGCTTTAAGTCCACTCATTCTTAACCTGCATCATCGGGATACACCCCCTATGTCCATTGAATGTGAGGTATTGTGGGCCCCAAAGCCTGTCTGGACGTTTCGGAGAACAGAAAATTCTCCTGGCTCTTCCAGAATTCGAAGCCCAGATCGTTCATCCCTCAGCTAGTCGCTATACCAACTATGCTGTCCAAGCTCTCAACATATTTAAAAGTAGGATGTTTAAATAACCAAAGAATTATATCTATTCTGAAGCTAGTAGTAAGGCTATGGTTCGGTTTCCGGTAGGGGAGGGACATAAATTCTCTTCTTCAAACCGTACAGAATGGTTATGGGGCCCAACCAACAAACTATTCAACAGGTACCGGCGTCGTTTTCCCTGGAGGTAAAGCGTATAGGGAGTGAGGGTGGTCACCCTCTTGCATCTGCAGCTTCATATGCCTTACTGGCGAGGTACGGAACAACTAGCCATCATCTTAAGAAGTACCACGCAGACAAGCATCGCGCAACAATCTACGTACTTGAAATGGATCACCGTGCCACAAATACACGTCTATGATGTATGTTCCATAGTGCCACGTTCTGTATGTGTTAAGAATATAACCCCGTAACAAAACCTCATTTTGTTCTTGAATGAGAACTGAAACGTGCCTGCAGATTGAATTTAACGCTGTTAACTTTCGTCCCAGAGCGCCTGTAACAATCTTACCCGCCTTACACTCGTGAAGGAGAAGCTGCCGCTGCGGCGGGGCAAACATTCGGACATCACCAAACCTTGCTTCATATGATTATTGTCCAAGCTGGCATCAAAGGAGCAGTCACAGTGAAGGGATATGTGTGGTAAGTAACAGCTGTGCATATTGTGGTCGGCATATGTGTTTTCAGCAAAGATAAAGCTACGTAGCGATACTCGCCATATATTCATACGCTTCAGTGCCTCTCAAAATGTGTCCACAACACAAAATCCTACATAACTTTCATCCAGCTACCCCAGTAGCGCCAGTACCTACTCAGCATCTCAGAAGATCGCTGCAATTTTATAGCATAAAACTACAACATTAAATATGATACATTTATATTAAGTTACTCAGCTTCTGCCAGTTTTATTTTCTCCCGAATGAAGTCAGATTGTTGAATACAGAAACATGTCAGTTTGATCAGTCTGGAAATTTACGGCCCATCAAAAGACTGTTTTGAACAACATTCTGGTTGAAAACGTGGGTTTTGGAATCCCCGATTTACGCAACATTTACTTTCCTTAGCAATGAATCAAACTCGAAATTAAAACTGTCTTCTTATTTATGATATCGTGCATTTTCTTAAGTAGATAACAGCTTTTTGGACGAAACTGCTGCCTCCATATCCAGTTAGAATAAACACTCCGAAATATTGGTAATTACATTTACGTAGATAACCTGTCGGGGCCGCCCAATATTTAGTAACAAGTTTCCTTCCACATCTTGTAACAGCCGTCTGACAGAAGAACGGAATCTAGTCCGACAGAATCCATAACAAATTCTGGTACTCTGTACATTTGGGAGCAGCTCCCTGACACACGGCGACCCTCCGAAGCGTCAGGGGGGGAGGGCTTCTCTACGCCAGTGCTTACGGAAAGACCTCAGTGCTTCACTAGGCTCGGCACCATCGTATCTTTACAACATACTACTTCATTACTTACTGCCTCTATCAGGCGGTGCATTTCAGTAGCTGCAGCCACATCAGCCGCGTTTACATCCTTGTCAAGGGCGTAATTATAATCTTTCGGTCAGCCTGTTTCAAAACCATGAAACAACTAATGAACTGCTGCAAATTTTTGCAAGATGTTCGATATTTGAACGTTTTATTAAAGTTTTTGTTCGCGTATGAAGTTATAGCTAAAGTGAAAAGGACATAACAAACACTTTAGGTGAACAAATACATACGTTTCTGCGCACATTTTGAGTGCAAATCGCTAAATATTTATCGAAGCGAAAAATGTGACTATCGTTGTGGCACAGAAAGCAAATGATACACATTGCATGTCATTCCGCCTGTCCTTCTGAGTAGTAAACGAAGAAAAATGGAAGGCCGTATTATTTTGAATGCTTAAATTCAGCAGACAACGATGGTCTTCTGAACACAACCAACGATTACCCAAATACTTTATGCTCGTGGGTAATTAAAAGAAGTTTCCCTCCGTTTGATTTTTTACGTCTACGAGCATAATCGTGTATATAACTTATGTGTTGCTACAAGATGTACTTTACTGTCTATTATAAAGACTTTATCTGACTACCAAATCCATCTGGTGTTTTCGTAACGAACAGCTGCAAAAAAAGCGCTCGTGAAATTCTCCATGCCTGCCCTCCGGACGTAAGAATAACTCGAAGACCCCTGAAAGGACTTACGTTAAAATTTACGGTACGGCAAACTATTAAAACTGATCGATACATACAAATTTTGTTCAAAGTCGAATAAAAGTAACTACTTGACTTCAAAGGCCTACATACGTGACAGCGCACTGCGAACATAACTAAATGTTTGACGGATCAAAAATGTTTTAAAAAAGTGGAGAAAAATGAAATATAATGTTTTTGTAAAAGTAAAGTGCACCCTTGTACAGGCACTGAGAATCTGTACAGGCCGTACGGTCCACGGGGGGAGTAGAGGTATAGCTCTACTCTTTCTTGACCACGGCACTAAAAGGGGGTGAGGGGTCAGCGTCACGCCCCGGCCCCTCTTTACCCCCGGGAAAGACCCGGTACCCATTGTACAGGAGGCTGGGTGGGCTTCAGGGCCGGTCTGGACAGGTGCGGAAAATCTCGCCCACACCTGGATTTCGATCCCCGGACCGTTCAGCCCGTAGCCAGTCGCTATACCGACTACGCCACCCGGCCCACGTAATGTCTATGTCCAGTAAATATTTTCCTTCTACTTAACGTTTTTTGGATAGCTGAACAAGAGTAAGCGTGCGTACCGGGTTTGCTACGTAGTGTGAATGGTTTTCTGACTTATAATCGGGTTGAAGTCTTAAAAACGTTACAAATAACATTCAGACTAATTTACTTTGAATTCTTTACGAAAAGTGTGATATAAAACACCTTACAATATTTCCATCAAAGTAGGTAGGATTCTATTGTGTACTTTGAGGCAGGGACTGGACAAGGACCAGCATTGGTTTCAGCCACTCTCATGGTAACTGTGAGGACTTTTCTACCCAGCAGACGCGTTTCCAGACAGCAGACTCACGCAAGCCTGCTGTCCCTGCAGGCAAATTCAGCGTGGTTCCGTAAATTATGCCAGTACCGCTACCTCTCATTATTCCCCATTTAATATTCACCACAATCCAATCACTGTTAATATACAGAATTAAATAGTACACTTTCTTTCTCATGCCTCGACAACGCTAGTGGGCCCAGGCCTCCTCACTGTCGAGGATTCGAGATCACGCTCAGACACACCACATTCACAACAGACACACATTCATGCCTTTGAAGGGATTTGAACCCGCAATCCCAGCAGGCGAACGGCCACAGACCCACGTTTTAGACCGCGTGGACACTGGAATCGGCAGTAAAAATATAAAACGCAGTAATTGGTATCAAGATATTACAACACAGTGATTCATGAGAAAAGTTGTTTCACGTAATGCAAACTGCATACAATTTTTAAGCGCTTTCGCAAAATTGCGAAAAGCTACTATTGGCTTCGTCATGTCTGTCTGTCCTTCCGTCCACGTGGAACAACTCGGCTACTACAGGACAGATTTTCCTTTAATCTGACATTTGAATATTTTTTAAAAATCTGTCGAGAAAATTCGAATGTCATTACAATCTGACAAGACTAGTCGGCACTTTAGATGAATACCTAAGTACCTTAATGATAACATCTCGGTCAATTCTTCTCAGAATGAAAAATGTTCCGGACAAGAGTTGTATAGGACACCAAAACACATTTTATGTTCAATAACTTTTCTCCGAAAGTCGTAGCTTTTATGAGATAACGTGAAAAAATGTGGTAGGGCCAGAGAGGACACAGGTGACAATGTAATACGGTGAATGCGCTTTGCATGCTGGATAACTCAGGCTACAGACACACGCTCGTAATTATGTAATACTGATTGCTTTTTCAAACAAGAATAGTCTAGCGAACGCGCCTCAGTATTATGTTATATGTTGAATGGCTCTTTTGTTTGAATTAACGAATTATTGGGGTCATTTTTTGGGGGACCATCCACCACATGACACAAAGATCGTCAAAAACGTTGTATTAGTGGCATGATAAACCAAATGCGACTCGCACTATGTGACTCTAAAGTAATTACGTTTAAACCACACTGAATGTTGTTAATATGTTTCATGAAATGTGTTTCCTGAAGAGATCATGGAATTTAGATTTCGGAATTCTAAGTACTTTCGGAACTTCTGGATAAGTATGTCTTCCGAATAACTTTCAGAGTGTCCGTGGAACAGTTTTTTCGCACGACCTTTTACTTCGAGTTTTTATTCAAAGGCGCTCTCATTTTGTTAAGACATTGTGCCGGTTGATGGTGGATGGATGAGTTATGGGTATGGAGCGTTAGTGGAATTATAATGACTGGGCAAAATTGTAGAATTTGGAGAAAATCTTGTGGCTGTGCCCCCCCCCCCCCCCCTCCCGTCCACCACAAATCCCACTCGGACAGTCCTGTTACGTCGGCAAAAGGTGCTTCACCTACGCTGTCAAGTAACTGGCATATCCTTGTTTCCTCTAGATTAGACCGAACACGTACTGTGTGACCCGAACCGTAAACGGTAAGGGTTCACAGAGTTTGTACAGACTCTGTAGCATCCATGGATCCCAATGCTCTCTTGTAATCGTAAAAATATTAGAGAACTTCGGACTATTGTTTCATTTTAGGTGGTCCCGGTTTCAAATCTCAGCCCGGAGACGTTAATCTTCACAATCTCTTTCGCGGCTTCTTAAGTACCTTCACGTAAGTGCCAAGATATTATGACTCATTAAGCCACACACACATACACACACTTCCGTCCTAACTACAATTCACTGAATTCATCACTAGACATTTTGCATATTCCATACTTAAGATGAAACTACATTTCAAATTACACGTAAGGCCAACGTTATAAATAACGAAATTTAAAGCATTGGCCCTAAGTAAAAGTTAAAATGCAGTTTTATTGTAAGTGTGCAATACTCAAAATGCATATAATCCTAAGTCTAACCATCACTGACACTGTGTAGCCTGAGCTACTCGTTACGTCACTAAATAAGCCATAAACTGAATTACAGACCCACCTATTCTTTTCCATGGCAAAAAAAATTAAGGTAAAGTTCTCCCCGTCCACACCATGAAGGTGTGTGTGTGTGTGTGTGTGTGTGTGTGTGTGTTTGTGTTTGTAGATTTGGAGTATGGCTGCACCCATTCCTGGGCTAGACACTAGATTAAGGTGAGTGGTTAACTTCACGACCCGGCCGCTTTACTTCCGGTGGAAGTACCCAGTGAATACGAGGCTGTTGTTTTGGTTGGGGTTTCGAAATGTGGAGAAGAAGACCAAAAAATTAAGGATAAATGAAACTACGAGAAATCCGACTGCAGCGTGCTCTGGATGCAGCATTTCGTCTTAATGAGGGTATTTGATAAATAATGCTGAGAACGAAGGAGGAAGGAACAAGAGGAGACAGAAAATAAGGTATTGCCGAGCTGCATAATTTTTAACCTTCGTCTAATATTTGGCGATTCTTAAATAAGGGAGTAAACGAGAACACGCATAACATAAAATGGCAAAGTGTTGTTCGGCGAAGGGTAAGGTAAGTTATCACGAGGGTACAGACATAAACATGGAAGGGAATTTTTTATCTTAGTAATTAACCAACTTGATGCACAAAATTTTGTTTTACAATAAGTTTATTTCATGCCTCTACATGTTTCGAGCACATGTGCTCATCATCAGGAGGTCAAAATTGCATTACATAGCCTCAGGGATGATACGAAACATGTAGTGGCATGACATAAACTTACTGTAAAACAAAACTTTGTGCATAAATTTAGTTAATTACTAAGATAAATATACAGAAATGCACGGTCAGAAAAACATTAAAAATTGGAAGGGAAATGCTACTCTGTGGTTGATGTGTAGACGCCGACAATACAGCGGAATACAGGTCTACATCGCTGAAAATAAGATGAGTTCTAAAGTACTGGAAAGACAGCGGTGTAGCCTAAACGAAGTAACATCCCAGCTTTTGCCTGTATGGACCTCACCAAAACCACGAAGTCCCTGCACATTCAAACTGCGTATTCCAGACCACAAGTCAGCAGTCCTGCCTCTCGGTTCTTCCAGTTCATTTTTATAATTACATACTGCAAACCGGCCACCGCCAGAGATGCACTTTTTTGACAGAAGTGAATAAACGAGCAATGGCAGTAAACTACGCCATTGCGCGGAATTCATAACAGCCCAAAGCTTTCACTGCCAACAACGAACGCAAGATTCGCAGCTTCTTGCTACTGCTCGTCTTTCTGCCGCTGTTGCGTCTAACGGCTTCCTAGCAATCTGATCCACGATCTTCCAAGCAGAATACCATCACATCGACGAGTATCTACTACCTCCCCTCGCTTTTGGCATTCCATTACACGAACGTGTTTTCATCTCGACAGAGCTAGTCCGCATTTCGTCCAGGTTGTCAGCAGAGTATGGGTACGACCATAAGTCAGCCTTCACACTCTGTGGCAGGTTCACGATACGAAATTCAGAACCACGCTCACGTGCCAATTAATTGCAGATGTTGGCACGAAACATGTTCGGTGTAGAGCGGGCAGTATATTATCATCTACCGTTGTTGTCTTCAGGAAGTATAAGAAATTAAGCTCCTCATAATCTGTTATGTAAGACATTTATCAAACTTTATACTGTGTCGTATTACCGTTTTCATCTGCAGGTCACTTCAGTTCAATACAAAAAAGAAGAGCATAAGCCGACAGAGACAGGAGTCAGGTCATTGGGGTCACGGTCTGCACCGCTGATCGTATAATGGACTTTATATCTTGTGCAGCCGTGGGGAACCCTTGAGATAAAACACACTTAGACAAAAATGTTACTGTACTCCAATCATATAACACGAAAATTAATTCTGAATCGAATCGCCAGAACACGTTATCACTCATAAGACAATTATAATAACAACACTCAACTTAATACTGATAAAATTATGTTTTGTGTAACAATGTTCCTATAGTATGTCTGTGTCAGCCATTTTAACCACCCTCAGCACATAAACGTTAATTCTCGTGCTGGATACAACAGAAATACTGCCAGCTCTTACGTTCTTTTTTACTAAAATCTAGCAACTGTTAAATAAAGACAAGATCCCGATGGCCGTGAAGTTCGTGTGAAGGAGTTTTTTGCTGGGATCGCGGGTTCGAATCCCACTGATGGCATGAATGTCCGTCTCTTGTGTTTGTTGTGATCACTCGTTCACAACAATCCTATCGTGTGTGTGTGTGTGTGTCCAATCGTGTTTGTGATCTAGTAACCTCAGCAACACAGAAGCCCAAGCTCGAGTTGAGTTCCTGTGTGACAAATAACAATAAATAAACAACTTTATATCAAATGCACGTAAAGTACAAGTATTACTTACAGACCGAGTTTACAGCGTGTAATGCACCTTACAACTCGGATGCATGTCCGCAGCTGCGGGTCCAAGCGTCTCGTTTGACGTTCGAACTACAGATTATGACAAAATCAACAATTCCTCTTGCGAGGAAAGTGAAGAGTGAATAGACAGGCAATGTACTTATAACATAACATTGAGGCGCATTCATGCAAACATTTTTGCAGTAGAAAAGCAGTAACGAATCCATATTGTGAGTGTGTCTATAGCCTTGGTTATAAAGTATGAAATGCGCATGCGCCATATCGTCATCTGTGCCCTGCCCGGCTACACAATATCTTTCCACATTATCTCATAAACGGCACAATTTTTAAAAAAAAGTTATTGAATACAAAATTTGAGTTTTGATTTCCTCTACAACTTTTGTCTGAAAAACTTCTCATTCTAAGGAGAAATGAGCGAGATATAACCAAAAATGTCCAGTGATCTTCATGTAAAGTGCCCGTCATTCTTGTCCGATTTTAATGAAGCTTTAATTTTCTAAACAGATTTTCGAAAATTTTTCTTATATCAAATGTCATGAAAATCCTTTCAGTGGGAGCCGAATTTTTCTTTGAGGACATTAGGATAGACGGAGGGACGGACGGACAGACAGACATGACGTAGTCAATAGTCGCTTTTCGCAAATTTGCCAACGAGCCTAAAAATTCGACGGATCGCCTCTTCGTTTTTTATACAAAATATATATTCACTCTTTGCAGCTTAAATATCGGTAGGCGCGTTCGCAAATTAGCGAAAAGCGCCTACTAACTTCGTCGTAACCGTCTGTCTGTCGGCCCGCCTGCGTGTATCAGCGCGTCTCCCGCTTGACGAGTGTCCATGAAATTTGATATAGGGAACTTTTTCAAAATCTCTAAAAAAAAACTCTACATTTCGTCCAAATCGGATACAAATATCAGGCACTCTACATGACGACCTAACTACGTTTTACTGTTGCCGGCGACATAAATTTCCAATACATTCATTTTTGTACAACACTCAATATTTTTATATCGTAAACAGTGGCATTTCGCACAACAATACTAACAGAAAGCATTGTTGCTTTTCTACAACAACAACTGTTATGCGAAAGCGCCACAATGTTACGTTATACGTACATTACCCGTCGAGTTGTATCGCAACAATAACTTTTAAAACCCAAGAAAAACAAGAATAGCCAACAGCTTTAACTTTGCGGGGATGATCGTCTAACAATTTTGAAGGACTTCCTATCAGGTAAACGTATATAGGTTAATGTGCCCTGGTTTTTATGGTTGTGTAATGCTTCAGTACATTCAATCAACTTTAAACGTCATGAACGTTCACCGCATGCAAAAATTTAGTCTCTACAAAAAAAATCGTCTTATATCTGCGTCCTTTACTCCTTCCTTTAACACCCTCGCAATTTTATCTCCTTTCCTCTTGTCTGTCGTCATTCCTCTTACATCCCCTTGTGACTGTAACTTCTATCGTACCTAAAACAGTTTAAGTAAACACCGCTCAACGGATTTTATAATTACAAAAGATGTGAAAGTATGTACATGAGATATCGAAGGATATGTGCAGGCCGTATGACAATGCCATCTGCCAGACATAATTAAGTCACCTTATAAGTGCAAGCAGATATAAGTTATCATGATTGTGCCTTGTTGTGCCGTAAATTTAATTATCGTTTGACATATTATAGTGGCACATTTTTTTCGCACTGTGTATGGAGTTTAGTAAAACGCATTTATAGTTATAATTTAAAACACATATAGTTATCAGCATCAAAAACGACATTGTGAGATCAGAAATAGCAATTTTTTCTTTTATTTCACGTTATGTCATAAAGGTCAGTCAGAAATGCGAGCTATATAGTTACAGCTATATGAAAACCAGAAAAAAACATTACAATTTCCTCTACATATGAAATATGTCGGTTTAAGTCACGCGTTTCCTCAGGTTGTAGGTAAACTTCTGAGAAATGCAATGCAGAAGGTTTAAGCCCCGGGATGTGTGAGAAAGTCTGGGTCATCCGTAATACATCTATCACGAAATACAGCCGGGTAACTTGAAAATCAAGTAATGCTCCCTATGTAGGTCTGATGGCAAAGGTCTGTAATTTACTATTTTTATTTCATTCCACTGCTCAACTTTATTTTATCTCGTGGCATTCACAAATCCTAAACCAGTAACCTGCAGTTAGATATACCTGTCCGGTGGGTATTTTAGACAGCTCTTTCGTGCATGGTTGACCCGACCTGATGGGAGGAATGTACAAATCTGCGTGCTCCAAGTCAAAGTCACTGTGTCGACCCGGGCCAAAGCACAAAGTTATTATGCGAAAGGCTCTGGGAGAAATAGTAAGCCGCCTTCCAATGGTGCGCAACAACACGCACACGCAGTACTTACTGACGCAGTCTCCTGTTCTTTGCTAAATACACACACACACCTGAATCTGTCGAATCCCACACAAATAGACCCTTACTAATGATTATGAAGAATCCCGCTGAAATTTCAACAGAAATATGTTTGCGGCTACGAAAGAAAGAGAACGTAAAGGTATGAAACTCTTTTCACAGTCTGTAGACCGTGCATCATGATGTGATTGCGTAATAAAGACCAACAAGACGCACTTTTCTTTCTTAGTTTATTTCAATAATCTATCCTCCACATTATTAGAAGAGAGTAGTTATTCATCATCAGGAGACAGTTACTGTATATTCAGCATGTGGTAAATACCACATGCTGAATATTCAGTAACTGCCTCCTGATGATGAATAGCTACTCTACTCTAAACATGTAGAGGATAGATTATTGAAATAAATTAAGAAAGAAGAGTGCATCTTGTCGGTCTCTATTAGGCAGGTATGAAAATCTGTTTATTACCGATATAAAACAGCAATTTTCTATGGCATCAAAGGCTTCTAACTTGTTTTCATCACCGTTTCATTTTACATTGAAGCTGTGTTCAAATAATTATCGTACAGATAATTCGGAAACATTCGAATAAAATGTTCAGTTAACCGTAAACGGCCACAGATGGGTGATATACGTCAATGCCTTTTATCGATAACTCTAGCTTCTGACGGCTGTGACGTCACTCAGAAGTCTTGCTCGGTTGTAAAAGCGGAAACCGGTGCCTGGTTTACAAAGCAATTGTATTGCACAAGGTAATATTAGATGTCCCTTCTGAATGAAAGAGGATTTTAAAGCATGGATTCGCAAGCCCGATCACCAGTCAATCTAATAGATAATTGCCTTTTTCATTTTTAAGTTTTCTATTCCGTGTATTTTCGTACATCAACACCTCTTCATTATTCTAACCAAATACATATCATACATTTTACACACATTCATACATTCTCTGCTACATGTTTCGGTGTGCCTTAAGCCATCTGCAGAGAGACGTTCGTACTACCTGCTCGTAACCATCTGCTTTCTTTACAAGGTTGTTGTGTATGTTACACAGGATGTGTCATAGAATATAAAATACACAATTTTGTAGATTATGACGTTTTTACGATGATTAAAGCAATATTATGCTCGTTATTCTGTGTGTTAAAAACCTTACAAAATCTAAAATTATTATCCTTTATTTGTAGTGCGTTACTCATCCAAGATACTGGAACAAAACAAAAAAAAAGAACACGGGGTATTTTTAAGATCTATACAGCCTACGGACCCAAGCATAAGTGGAAATACAATGAACATATATTGTCACAACGCCATCTAAAATGGAATAGCAGCAGCTGCTCTGAGCCAGCATATATTAACGCACTACAAATAAAGGATTTTAATTATAAGTTTTCTACGGTTTTTAACAGAGAGAATAACGAGCAAAATATTGTTATCATCACTGTAGAAAAACTTTATAAATCTACAAAATTGTGTATTATATATTCTATGACATATCCAATGTAACATACACAACAACCTTGTAAAACGCAGATGGTTTTGAGCACGTAGTAAGGTCTCCCTGCAGGTGGTGTATGGCACACCGAAACATGCAGCAGTGAGTGTATAAATATGTATTAAATATATCATGTGTATTTGGTTGAAATACTGAAGAGGTGTTTGACTTTCTTTATGTTGAAAATCTCTTTCCAACTTTGTCACTGTATCTTCTTTTGTTGTCATTTGTGTAACATTATGTATCGGCTGTACAATTACAGTAGCTGCAGAAGAACAAGCTGTTAGTGTTAACATTCCTTATGCTGCAGTAATCACGTTCTCCTCGCAGTTTGATTTGAATTGTATATTACCGGGAGCTGATAAATCCTTAGCCCGATCAGGAAGGAAACAAGCTCGGAATTATTTCAGGGACGTGCGCGATTTCAACAACATCGAGAAGCGAGCTGTCATCAAGTTTTTTTTTCCTGCAAGGCAAGGCGCCGAAGGAAATTCACGCCATTCTGACAGAAACATTAGCTTGTTTCCTTCCTGGTCGGGCTAAGGACTTATTAGCACCCATATGTACACACGAAATAAGAACCTCATTTACAGAAGACCTTACATATGTAAGAGGATACACACCACTAATGCGACCACGCATTATGTCTCTAAATTTTAAATGAGGTCACGTGAATTCTTCACATGTAAACTAGTGGTTCGAACTAAGCAAATGATATACACTATTTTACCCTTAAAACAGGCATGGAACAGACAAAAATTATCCAGTACGTTTCAGTTCCTCATTTACTCTAGAAGAACACTAGCACATACAATACCTGCCATTAAACAACATTTTAGGCGAACAACTTCAAAATAAACATTACTGTCTTTTGTGAAACGTTGCTGTGGGTCCCCTTCAGATGTACTGACACCTCGAAAGAATCTGTTGCTCTGTCCTCAAGGCATACGAAGCTTTCTTGAGTTTAATTCTTCAAATAAACATTATACTCCCTATACAACGTGGGCCGGGATAGATTTCTCAGTCTGTATAGCGAGTTGCTACGGGCTAGACGGTCCAGGGATCAAATCCCGGTGGTAGGGAGATTTTCCGCTCCCATTCAGACCGGCCTTGAGTCCCACCCAGCCTCCAATACAATGGGTACCGAGTCTTTCCCAAGAGTAAAGGGGCCGGGGCGTGGTGTTGACCACCCACCCCTTCTAGCGCCGAGGTTAAAGAAAGATTACAACTATACACCTACTTACTCCTCTGGGCCTTCGTGGACTGTTCTAGCGTGAATTTTACCTTTAACTTTCATCTCTTTTACTCCCTGTACAAAGCAGATTATTTGCATGTTACTGCCTTAGAATGATGTCCACCTGTCATACCGAATTCGTAATCCGTATCAAGTGAAGCAGTATTTGACATTCCCACGTAGTAAACCAGAGTGTACAATACAAGCATCCATGTCTGAACCACGAACAAAAGAGTACAAGGAACCACGACTATGAAGAGTACTGCCTTCTGTAACATGACATCGTGTGTTCTTGTAGAAATTCAACAACGTTTGTTAGAAACCTCTATGATATTCTGCAGTTCGAGGCAATAGGTTGTTCTGAATCCCCAGCATTTTCTAGCTCATTACAATATTCACAAAAGCCAGCTAACCTTCCCTACTGAGAGTTTCTTAAACCAAAACCGCATCATCACGACTTGCTCCTGTAATACTGCTTTAATATTATCTTCCCAACTACGGCCTTGTCTTCGAAATGGTTTCTGCTCTTTTTTGACTAAAAATCTGTTTTCCAATCTCCTGTGCATGCTACATACACAACTCCTTTTGCCATCCGTGATTTCATACCCCTACTGAGTAAAGAATAAAAATTAAGACACTCCTAACTGGCTAGTTTCTCCATTCTGATGTAAACTTATTCTATCTCAGATCCAAATACTCTCCTCAACCCCCCCCCCCCAACATGTGTTTCATATTTCAATAAACAGCATCAAGTTTCGTTTACTAAAAGCAAAATATATTTCTTCATTCGTATTCCTACATGTTTCGGTTAATCACTTAACTTTTATCAGGGAGACGTACCAATCACATTATAAATATTAGAGCTCCTACAAATATTACATTATGTAGTCTAAAATTACTAAAAGGTAAATGTTATTATTTAATACCATGTTCCTGCGGCAAAATATCTACTTTTCAATATTCAAAGAGGGAACCCTCTGTTAGCAAACTAATGGGAAGAGGGTTGGATGAGAAAAACCGGTAAGTCCATTAACATATTGTGGGTTACCCGCTGAGCTTCTACAGGCAAAGTTATGAACACGTCATCAACGGTCAAACAGAGCAATTTATTGTAAAAGCCACAGAATAGAGCTACATATGTCAGCTTAATTTAAGGAAGCCTGTATGGCTTAAGACAAGCTGACACATTCACCTGTAAATGTACATGATACATACCCGTACTCGATTCCATAATCAGAGATCTACTTGAGTGGCATGATGCACACGAAACCAAATTAAAGTGACACATAAATATCGGAACAAGTAAAGTCCCGTATTTCTACATGGCCACGCTACAACACTCAAAATTTGGAACTTCGGAAGTCACGGATTTATATATGGTGTAAAACCAAAACTGTAAAACGATCAATGGATAGGAACAGTAAAGCAGTAAAGTATTCAGAAATTGCGATACAGTTAAAAGTAATTACATTTATGTATACAGCCGCATGTGTCTCTGGCGTACTGCTCATTCATGAATTTTAAACTTTTAAAAATACATATACAGTAAAATCTCTTCATCTTGCAACTTGTTTAGCGTCAGTTTCGCTCTAATGTCATGTTTTCGGTAGGATCCATCGCGATTGTCACATCCACACTTCATACTGATCTCCTAGACGAAGTTAATACGTCATTTCCCAGAACGCGTGGCAGGCAGGAAACACAGTGCTGCATTTTATACTTCCATGATAAGTCAACAATTGTGTATTTTTCAGTTCGTTCCATCGCATATTATTATTATTCTTCACCAACATGTTTCGGACATTGCTGTGACCATCGTCAGGATGTCGTATAGAGGAATACAATCATTATAAAGTAACTGGGCAAAAATGTACGATAAATATACTTAGAGTTACATTTGTTTCTCTAAAGCGCTTCCTATGGTCATAAAATATCAAATTATATTAACCTCAAATAGTCCCTTCTATCGTACAGACCTTCACTTGTCTAACAGGATGTGAATCAACTATACACAAACGATAAACAACATAAGCACGCCCTATTTTGCTGTATTTCAATTATAATATAATTTGATATTTCATGACCGTAAGGAGCGCCGTAGAAAACCAAATGCAACACCAAAAGGTTTTATCATGCATTTTTGTGCAATTATTTTATATTTATTTTATTCTTGTTATACGACATCCTGATGATGGTCACAGCAGTGGCCTAAACATATTGGTGAAGGATAACAGTATGTGATTGAGCATATTTATAAAAGCGCTATTGTTGGCTTATCACGGAAGTGTAAAATATTCTTTAATGCATGTATATGGAACACATAAAGTACAGTGCTATTATTTTACAATTTGTGATGTTCTGTAAATGTTGTATCCTTCTTAGTTCTTCTCCACAGCCCACATCAAAATTACTTTACGTAAGTTGCTATTCGAACTATCAGCACAGTCGATTTATCGGCACGCCTTATTCGCAAATCATGCCGGACGACGGAGCAAATGAAGGACGTCCGAAATCTGCAGGGTACAGCAGACAATTATAAACAATGCAAAATGTTTATTTTTCCACACAGATATGGGTATAAAAATCATAAATTTTCTCCTTTTATACATTTAGGTTATATATACATCATGCAAAACTACTTGAGCCCCAATACCACTATATGGTTTCTTTCATGGCAGTTAGCCCGTTGAAGTTGACATCAGCATGCCAGAGTTCGATAAGCCACTCCTTAATACGTAACTTAAAATGTAATCTGTCCGTGGTCCCATGGTTCTATAGACACTTCATACAATGGCACATCTCAGTACAGATGGTTGTGTTCTTGTTCGTAATTTATCTGCGTGTCTCCCTCACTCATTATTTATTTCTTTTTCAAGTACATATTTAATGGTCACGTTCCAGAATCTGATCTTTCCTGTTATTGCCCCACCACTCCTGTTTTGGATGAAAACGGCCATGGTGTAACAGAGACAGACTAGCTTGACATCTACAACATGCCCCTAACGTAGGGGGGGGGGGGTCACGAATGACAGAGACGTGCCTAAGGTCTAACCCAGGGCTGACAAACCTTTGGGACGCGTGGGCAAAATGGCACGCGGCATTCACTGCTGTCCAATTCTTTTATTTCTTCTGCCCGACCAGTGTCTATATTTTGAAGAATATGTGTTTGTGTGTGTATATATATATATATATATATATATATAGATATATATATATATACATACATACATATCTGACTACGTATAGATTGTTCATGAATTACCGTTGCTACCAAATAACACTGTGAATGAAACATATTAACATAAATCGGGAGCGGTGCGAAGTGTTGACTGGATATTTACTATTGGGGTGCTGGCCTGGAGGTGACTGGGCGAATACGTGACATTGGACAGAAGGTTTTACAGTCTGCTTTACAAACAGGAAATAGTAGCAGCCCCAGTTACATACATATATTCTTCTAATCGCTATCCTCGAGGAAGCATTTGTTAGAAATGCAGTACTATGCATAAGATATAAAACATAATGATAATATTCATTAATAATTATAATACAATAATCAATAACAATTATGGAAGGCTCCAAGACCATATTTTGCTTTTCAAAATTCCCATGGGCAGGCGAAAGCATTTCTTTCATATTTATAGGCAATTTGGGCACCTGTCCTCAAAGAGTTTCTTCAGCCCTGATCTAGTCCAAGAGCAGGACAGTGGTGGGTGTTATAACAGGAAAAGTCCTAGTTACCTGTTCCTATCGATTCTGTTGTTGTCGTTCTTGCTGTCTCATAATTCTTTCGTGGAAAAATTCAGTCTGCTTTTAGACACAACTTAACGCATCGGATAGAGCTCCATTCGGCATGTGAGTGGGCCTATGTACTGGGCTGTAAGGAAGCGGCTCGCATCTACGTTATCACTTTTCTGCTCGGATGGACAGATAATAAAATAGTGAGTCAATGCGTGTTTAATTCTGCTATTCCAAGGCACTTCGTAACTCCATACAGATCCCCATATCCATACTTCTAACTTTACAAGTACGGAAATATTTATTCTATATGTCGGTTACTTCATATTACTACCCAAAACTTACCGCGGTAGGACAGTGGTTAAGGTGCTGGGCTACAAATCGGAATGTCGCTGGTTCGATCCCAGCTGACATAAAATCCTTCCGATCGCACTACGGCCCTGGGGTCGACTCAGCCTCTAAAAGAAATGAGTACCAGGAGTATTTCCTGGGGGTAAAGGCGGCTGGTGCGTAAGACTGACAACCTACCACCATCCTGTGCCTTTGTCACGAAATCTGGGAACCTTAACTTCCTAAGAGCTCTCTCTGTCCAGGCCTGTAATGGGACTGCTTTAACCTTTGACCCAAAACTTACTCGTGAAATATTTGTAATCTAAGTCTATATGAATTATACTTTGCTCATTACGCTGCTAAAAACTCTAATGTTAAATTCCTCAGTTATTCTTATTTAGATCAGTCTTAGTAAAGAACTGCTCATATAAACCTCCTCCATCCACACGGTACGTATTCTATAATATGTCCTCTATAATGTTTATGAATAAACATGTAGTGTTATATATTTGGTGAGTGCACATTACTGGTGTTTATTCAAATTACTATTACCAGGCAATGATTACGGTGTACCTGTTGCAGACCCTCAACATAGTTTGTCCTTCCCTAACGATCACACACGATTCAGACCTTCGACAACTTTCAATTTTTTAAGTCTTAAAATGCTCAAGTATTTCGAAGAGAGGAAGAAAGGTGGATAGTTGTGTTCAGAATGGTAGTCGACATTCCCAGAATTTAACTTAACATTAATATTCTGCCGAAGACAAAGTTATTGTGTTACTCTCACCTCCAAATATATGACTCACTATCAAGAATTCCTTCGTATCACGTAGGCCTGAGTCAATGCACTGAATTATATCTTTAATTATTGCCTCCAAATAACAGTGAGAAGGTAATGACTTCAGTTACCTTCAGAAGCGTTAAACTAATTCAAACAGCCAAATGCAAATTAGCCGCATTCACAAATCAAACGCCGTAACAGTAAAATAACAGAACTTTCCGTGACTTCAACAAAATCATGAACTGCCTATCCTACTATCAGCGTACACCCACACTTATAAAAATCACAAAACCGTTCCGTGACGTAATATTATAAAATCGTAACAAAATGTAGCGCAAACCGTTCAAGTAAATCAAGTGACTGGCCAGCAACTTTTATAGAGGCGTTTGGAATGTTTAGACAGTTGTAACTAATGAGAGAAAGTCAACAAAAAATTGAATTTCAAAAGCTTCTACCGACACAGCATGTAGTAAATGTGCAACCGTAAGAGAAAATATCTACACAGAGGCAACTAGTAACGGAACATTAGTGGACGAACCTAAATGGAAGACAATGGTAACAGATGTGACTTCGTGTAATTTGGTAGAATTGTGCCACCGTCTCAGAGTAAAGTGCTGTTTCCATCATCAGGATACGTTAAGACTACATGGTTTAAGATCTCAGAAGACCTGAATCTTCAATTCGGCTGTCATACCCTCGAATGCTGCAACAGCTTACTTAACGGTTGTTACTTCCATTTTGAAACATTTAGCAATGTTATGGAAAATACTGTGAAAATGAAGACAGCTTTGTCGAATGCTTCCTACATATGAAGGATCAGGACAAGATCAAATGTCTTCGTATTGTCCCACATATCTGCACATACGCAGTTACGATTTGCTGCAGCAAACTATACAAGACGTAATGTACGCTGTAAAAATGGATCACACAAAGGTAGACAAAAAACAAACTCAGATAAAACGTCAAAAATATTCCAACTGAAATTCCTGGAAAATTTTAACAGATTTTTGTTTCGGAAAACCATCTTATTGTAGTTACAAAAATATTAACTTATAATAAACAAGTCATTTCGCCAAAAAACCTTTACTGACTCCTATGGACTCTTAGTCCCAAAACTGCTGAATATTGTGGGTGTGCGATCAGCTAAGCAGACAAGGTCCCTGCAGACCCCGCAGCACGGAGGGCTCCGTTATTCGAGGGGACCCCCAAGCATACAGAAGGCTAAAATTTGTTGTTGGTTCTTTCGGACGGGATTCAACTCTTGACTATTATACGATAAGATTCTTACTGGATCCCTCTTGTGAGATCTGGGAATAACTTCGCTAATAATGATCGTGAGGCAGGGAGGGGTACGATTATCGAGGCCGGGGGCCTTCGACCTGTCATCTTCGTCGCTGGATGCGGTCCGTTACGCGATGAAGTCAGAAGCTGCACTGGAAAGTCATTCCATAAAATTCATACTTACTCGGACTTACTCTCTCTCTTTACATCGTTCTACATAGTATAAAAAACCAACAGTGAAAACGCGTCAATATTGGGGGGGGGGGGGAGGGGAGGGCACGCCATGGGTTGGTGCAGGGGTCGGGTTCGAAACTCGGCCGTGACAGCGGCTAATTCAAGTAAATATAAAATGAAGTATCAGTCAAA
>Ga0131853_10002549_pt1 | contig 32523 bp, 33 predicted proteins | sample TergutLab28metaG_FD_92764 | JGI IMG/M metagenome (GOLD analysis project Ga0131853, IMG submission 92764) | Labiotermes labralis P1 segment gut microbial communities from Petit-Saut dam, French Guiana - Lab288 P1 (version 2) (version 2) | ecosystem: Host-associated > Arthropoda: Insects >... | reverse complement strand
CGGACGCTTGTGAGTACGGTAATGAACCTTCAGGTTCCATGAAATGCGGGGAATTTCTTGACTAGCTGCAAACCAGTTAGCTTCTCAAGAAGGACTCTGCACCATGGAGTAAGTAAGTAAGTACTGGACAAATGTTCTGGGATATGATGTCCTGTAGACTGTAGACTGAGGTAGTATAGTTGGTATAGTGACTAGGCTGTGGGTTGGAATCCTGGCAGAGGAATAGATTTTCTCTGGGTCCACTAAGCCTCCTATTCAGTGAGTACCAGGAACTGTTTTCTGGGGGTAAAGTGTTTGGGGTGTGAGGCTCACCACTCACTTCTATCTAGTGCCAAGTTTATGGATTAGTGGAAATATACTTCCACACCCCCATATTCCTTCATGATATATGTAAGAACACCTTTACCTTTTACGTTTGTAGACAGGCAAATAGTTACTCTGTTTCGGAGGAGCTTTCTCTCTCTACCTTCAGAGTAATCTTTGTGGACTACTTGGAAGATGTCAAAAACATCAATGACTGTTAACCAGTTGATACAGCAGTATGTCCCAGAAGACATGTGTCTTATGCATTCCTGTCTAACATGTCCACTGTGCCAGCTTTAAGTATAATTAGAGTTTGTTCTGTTGTATTATTCACACCAGTTATGAGTACCTCTATGTTTTGTGGTCACCACACCAGCCAATCACTCTGTTTGAAAACTGACACAATAACAAAACAGGTGCCTCACGGAAATAAAGGGAAGGGGAATTTTAACCCTTCTAGCTTCACATTTTTCAGGTTTTGATGCACCCTCGAGACTGAATTTTCTTTTCCACACGTGTATAATTTTGTTTGTTGATTTTTTGCTCCTTCTTCAACTGAGGTACATAGCTGTATTAATGAAGTATTTTCTTTGTTCAATACACAAACACTTTGAGTAAGACTTTGCTACAAGGTAGGTGACCTGTGATGGTTTTTTGTAAAATGCATGTATGTTGTTTCGACAGGTTGAACATTGATCCACACAATAGGTACAGTGACTCAGAAGTGTGGGAAAGCCTGCAGAGGGTAGATCTGTGGGACCGCATTCAGATGCTCCCTCATCAACTCAATACTCTAGTGGACCGAAATGGTGTCAAGTTATCAGTTGGAGAGATACAGTTGTTGAGCCTTGCCAGGGCCTGGCTCAGGGAAATCAAGGTGACACTTACTGATATAACATTTTTGCTGTGTGATATTTCTGTTTGCCTATTTCTGAACCTTATTTGATTCTGGGTGGGAAAAAAAGAAATATTCATGAGATTTATACTGTCAGTGTAGGACCGCTAAGCACATGACATCTATGACTGTAGTTTAGAGCCAGAGTCCAGTAAGTTCTGTTAGGCATCTCATATACTTTTTATCCATTTGAAGCATGAAGTCTGTCTAAATAAAGTTTAAAAACTGGTTCTCACTTACAAGAAAACACATGGCATTTTCATGGCAAATAAAAACTGGTTCACGCTGTTTAGGAAAATAGTCAGTGTTTATTCTTATACCCACGTGAAATATATACAAGTTACCTGTGACAAAAATGGATGTTAAAGCAGGGGGTACACATATAAACAGCTGTGATTTGAAGTACAGCATTGCCCAGGGAGGTAAAATGTAGAGTGACCAGATTACTTGCTGGTTGCTGGTGCGTGGTGTCAATTTAAAAAATGCCCAATACTAGGATGTGCTCCAAACAGAATAAATGTTTTGAAATAGGTATGATGCTGCCTGGATGTTCAGAGGTGAGCCAGCAGCAACCATGCCATGCCAACCACAGACACGTAGTGTTACGGAGCTCCGGTAGGAAGTTGTTAGCCACTACTGTGCTGTCTTCAGGGTAAACTAATTGCTTATATTAACCCTTGAAAGACGAAGTGAAGACTGCTATATTTAAAGACCCAGTTCATACCACACAGTAAACACTTTTCAACTCAGTTATAAAAACCAATCAGTTTATGCTGTAAGTGGCACAAGTCACTGTTTGTTCTCAGATAAATACAAAACACATAAATACAGAGTGGGAACAGTGTATAATTTTTTAATGTTAAACTTGTTGGTGCATCACATAACAAGTAGAATTTAAAAGGTTAATGCACAAGGGTTTCTGTTCAGAACATTATAGTTGTTATTGGTGGATAACAGTAAGTAAACTTAGAGTTGTGTAATGGCAATATAATGGAATTCAACAGCGCTTGAAAACATATCCATTAAAATTGTCATGATAGTGATAATTAGTGAAGAGAAAAGTAATAGAATAAACTTTTTTTTCCCATCCCTGTGCTGTTGGAGAATGTAACCAGATGCAGTGTGCTAACAAGTAAATGAGGGTACTGAATGAAGCACACTAATTGTGAATCAAGTGAATGATGGGATGATGACACCTAAGATAACTGTGACTTAATACACATATTCATATCTTCTCTCAAGAATTATACAGTGCCTTACATGATAATATCAGGATCAAATTCATATGCAAGATTAATTGCAGTGATGTGGTTCTGATTATGTGTTCTGCAATATTGCAGCATGCTTGGGCATGTTTGGAACTCACGTCATTGCTTCATTCATTCATTCATAATAGCATTCAAAGCTAATGTCTTTGTCATGTGTCAAGTAAATTATGTCAAGAAATGCACAATAGAAAATGATCAGAAACATGGTGACTAAATTGTACCTTGAGCAAATAATATCTGCAGATGGATTAAGTAATTCAGCATGAGCTTCTGAGTTATTCCATCATTTTAAAGAGAACCAAGGCCATTTTGGCTGAAGTTGGAGGCATAAGGACTCCCGTCTACCAACAGCATAGTGTCACATCTTGAAACACATGTCTTAATTTCCTAATTTGTTCATATTCCAGTAGCTGGCATTGTTCTTGTTATCTGAGTGCATTTGAATGATTTCTGCCCAAATATGAGATAAAAACTTACGTGCATGTTCTGTTGGGTACTGTTCATTGTCTGAAGGTAGATTTTGACCCACACAAAATGTTCTGAGTTGAATTTGCTTCTGTTACCAGGTACAAGACACAGTATAAAATATATTCTGTTTTTACTTGTATCTGATAGTGGAAACAGTTCTGAAGTGTTGTGTATATGAAATCAGTGTTACAATGCTGTCATATACCCTCCCATTTGTTATTGGGCATAAATTGTGTTTTATCATTTTCCACAACTTTTGTTTGAAACACTTATTACAGGTAAAATTACATAAAGCTATGTTCAGAATGCCCACAGAAATGCATATAGGTCTTCATGTAAGGTGTCTAATATTATTGTCCATTTTCAACAAAAATCAGGATGTGTCAAATTTTAGCGCACCACCGCATTATCAATTTTTATAAAAATCTCTTCAGCTGTTCCAAGGACAATACTTGTGACTGTCAGACAGCAAAGTTAAAAGGCATGTTTGTATTACTTTTCGCTGGGAATATGCCACAAGTTGCAGGGAGAAAGAAGAAACCCAGTGATGACAGGGTATTGTCACTGGGCAGATTGACTGAACAGTAATCCTTGCTTTGGAGGTAGATGGTTCAGATAAGATCTGGGGTCCAGATATCATAACAGTGTTACACATGGGTTTACTTGCTTTCTCTGGAATTTAAATATTACTGAATGATGTTACAAATCTTGAAACCCTGAATGTTGTAGCATGGTAGCCCAAGTTCAAATCCAGGGACTGCCATCCCCAGATTAAAGGTCAATTGAGTGATCTTCAAGGTGATACAAGAAAGAAGTGTTCATGAGCAGCTATAAGGAAATTAATTTCCTAAAATTTTATAGCTGAGTGGCTGAACCCAGGGTCTGTGTGTACAGATTCTAATTCATACGTGCCATGCAGGAACTGATTGTCCATACCACCAGGAAGTTAGAACGTCGCTGACACCTTTAACCAGCCAGAACTTCTAAGGTGCGAGGGGTCCCCAGCATATGTAATGCATTTCTTTATAGCACTTCACTGACCCTGTGATATCACATTCAGATTTTTGAAGAAAACTTTTACAAAGGGTAGTTACACAACCTGCACTGTAGGTGTGATGGTGAAGTTGCTGCACTGGCATGTCATAGTTATTTTTGATGTACATTTCTGCATGTGTATTAGCAGAGGCAGCATGATAAAGTACATGAGTTGTGGAGGATTAGGGGGAAGCAGTTGTGGCACATTATCAGGTACCTCTATACAGAGGTTATACCTCTTTACAAGTTATGACCTCCACCTTCTTTCTGTCATATGAATGCCCCTCACTTGACAGTAAATAACATATAAAATAGTCATTATGCAGCCACAGTATAAATAATACTTACTGAATTGCCTGTTGTAAGCTTAACTTGCATTGTCCTAACAGCCACAAATTGACTACAAGTAAACACCCAGCATGTTTCCAAGACAACAAAACATCCACTAAAGCCATCACCAAGGACATGCAAGGTCATGGTGGCTGTTTAAATCCTGGGTCTTTTGCAGGGTATAGTGGGGCTTAATTCTGGTACCTAAGGGTTAACGATTTCATTTCTTGAAGGTTGCAAAGAACTAGTGTTGCTGAGGCAAAATGAAGTCATTCCATCAGTTCTCTATTAGGTCATGTCATTTGTTCCAAATTGTAGCTTATTCCAACAACGAGCAGTTGAACCAAATTCACAGTGTCAATCAGTCCATTTCCAGACAGTGTATTCAGTTTGCGTTTGTGTTGGCAGGTGCTTGTATTGGAGGAGCCACTGGCCACATTTGGAGACGAACTGGATGCTGGGTTGAACCATATGGCATGCATCTTGTTCCCTACCGCAACTATACTTATAATAGCCCACCAGATGAAATACGTGGTGCACTGTGATAAAATTATGGTTGTGGATGGTGGTAAGGTACGTACCAGAGTCTAACAGAAGTCATCTTATTATTGGCAGTATTTAACCTTCATCAGCTGAACAGGATACCTGTATTCCATGAAATGTAACTCTTCACATAGAAAAGGGAAAATGCTGCCCTGCTCAGGGTCAGGTATGAACATTTAATAATGTAAATAATTCTGGCTGTTTGTGGATACATTGATATTTAATGGCTAGGCGTTAAGGACCAATCTTTTACTCCTAAAACATTAAAACAAATGTGTGTTGGCAGTCGGTTTGTAGGTTATTAAAGCAGTACCAACCAGGGATATTTAGCTGTATAATATGACTGATGAGAGCTAGTCATGATGTATACATATTAAGGAGTTATACACCAGTGTATAGACTGGAATGAGAGTTAAGTAAAACCAAACAGTCCTCTCAGCATTATAAGTGGACCAGCAAAGACTGTTGTAAAAATAGACTGTGCTCTGTTTTTCATGTCTTGCATCTGTGTCCTGTATAGGGAGGTAGTGTGAGGTCAACACTGTTGAAAGCCAAAATGTATTGGTATGTTTTTACTGAAGTTGTTGTCTTGTTTTCTGTTTATTACAGGTAATGGAATTTGACACACCAAGTAACCTGTACCGAAACCAACGATCCTTCTTCTCACGAATGATAAGTGCATCCATGGGCAATCTCTTTGAAACTGAGCTGTGAGGATCCAGAGAGATCAATAACATAGAATGGTTCCTATTTATCAATCATGACATAGCATTTAATTGATATTCCTACCCACATGAAGGTAGGCAGCATTTTCTATTAATTTATGCTTTTAACACTGCATGATATGAACAAAGTATCTCACCTGCTCACAACAATTTTGGCATTTGATAATGTCAGTGGAAATATACTTCTCTTGTTATAATGTAAAATGATACTGTCATTGTTGTAGTCACTGTACCAAACACAGTACACAACAATGCCATGTAACCTGCTGTGATGATAAAGCGTGCAGAAAATTTCTTGTACTTAAGAGTTGCTGACAACATTTCTGTAAGGTTCTCAAATTGTATCACTGCGTAAACCCCCTCCTAGAAAAATCAGAATTTTTAAACCACTATCTATAATAATACTACGATGAGAATTTCTAATTTCAATATCCTCGTCTGTCCGTAACTAGAGCAGTTGCATCCCTCCATACTTCTAAACCTTTGTATAGTGTTCCACCCAAATCTCCACTCTGAAAGAGAAACATGCTACTGTGTCTCTGTAAATGGAAGAAGCTATCCAAAATTACACTCTTCTTACAGAAATAATGCCATATCATTATTCCTGTGAATTTTTATTGAAATACTGATACAAAATATGTCACAAAGAGTTCTTTTTTTCATTTTTCTTTTTTTCTTTCTGCTTGTCTTTCGTTCTTTCTCTCTTTATTCTCGTCTTTCTCCCCTCCTCACCCTTCCAAACCCACTGTAAGCTTCTGCATATCACCAAGGGGTCTGCAATCCACAGTTTGGGAACTGCTACAGGTGAGATACATAACATATCATTGGATATACTGTATATGGGATGAGATTTGAAGAAATGCTGAAGGGAGGAAGAAAACAGAGAGAATAAAATAAATTAAGAAACAGAAACAAACAATTTACAGAAAAAGAGCTTGAGAGATAAATTAAAAGTCATTGAAAAAACTGCTACTGATGTGATATATGAATGAATGAGAGAATGAATGAAAGTGGAGCCAAAGAAAGTATTGAGCACAAAACTGAAAGGAAAATGCCCGAGATGAAGACCAAGATGAATATGGGAACAACAGTCAGGAAACATGTCACAAAAAAAGTATGGAATAATATGGGAATTTACTGAAGAGAAGGAAGTTTTGGAAGACATACATGGAGAAGCTTGACTGTGAGACAGCCTGTCTACAGTATAAACTGTTACAGAACATTTCAGATAAGTTTAATTTCTCCACTACAGTGACCACAGCATGCTGGTAGAGGTGATCTGATGAGCATTTGGCCACCAACAGCAACTGCAGCCCCCACGACAGCGCTGCATGCTGCATCAGATAGCAGCAGTGGCATTGGGTTTGACAGCAACTGCAAACACAGGAGCTGACACTTCACTGTTATCACTGTGCCATTGTTTTCTTCCCTAAACATTCATCATATAAATACTTTGCTAATTACGAAGCCCCTGTGAACCCTGAGCACACCAATTACAAGAAAAGAGTTCTTCTTAGACATTCTCTGTAAAGTGGTCCTCAATATAAGGTTCTACCCTTCAGTCACAGTGGCTATTATATGTACCATCAGCTGTAAGATTCAGTCTCTTACTGTGCATTCAGAATCTGACTCTGGCAATTAATAATGGTGTTTCCTTGTATAGCATCAATAAGCTGATCTTTGTAAAGGAGACACAGTGTGTTATCTTTCAGATAGAAAAGAAGCTTTTAATTGTAATGTAGATGAATTTCATGCTTCAAGAGTTGAAGTTCAATGTGAATATTTCCTGCTTTATCTTTTTGTTACATTTCCTAGGTATACTGTTTTTCTAAGTTCAACTTCCATTACATCGTGTAAAGTAAGCGCTGTGTCCATTTGTGTAGATGTGTGACAGGCAGGACACCCAGTATGAGGCTCCTGCCCTGAAAGTGCCGAACTCACCTTCATGTGAGACACCCCATTATCACAAAAGAGGCTGTGGCAGACAATCTGTTGGCACACTGTTGCACTGTTGTGGAGGATGTTACTGTGACAATTCAGGTTACGCTGTTTTAAGTTTAGTTTACATTCTCTGAATGATGTTTGTAAAATGAATGTACAATGTCTGTGTATCTGCATGTTATATCTTTGAAACTACAGAATGACCTTTGATCAGATTTTGATTTGGCACCAAAAAAGTAAAGGAAGTTTAATTTTGGTTTGCAACTGTCCAATAAAAATACTTCTGTACATGACATGTTTTACCTTTTATTTTTATGGGTAAGAAATATGCTCTTGCATGTTAGAACAACACACACAGAAGAATTTTGCACCTAAGAGGGAGGCAGTACCACCAGGATGGATAAAAATGCATAACAAGGAGCTCCATGGCTATTATTTTTCCCCACATATTACTACAGTGGTCATACCAAACAGGATAATTGGGAGGGTAGGTATACATGAGAGCAATGAGAAATGGGTAGACTGTACGTTGGAAAGCCTGAAGGGAAGAAACTTGAGCACAGACATAGGAATTGGTATTAAAATGTATAATAAGAAATATGAAGTGATGATGCGAACTGGATTCATGTGGCTCAGGATGAGATCATGTCAGGCTGTTGTTAACAAGGTAAATGTAAAGGTAAAGCAATCCCATTACAGGCCTGGACAGGCCCAGAGGGTTCCAGGAGGTTAAAGCTCCCAGATTTCAAGATAATCGGCACATGAAGGTGGTAAGGATGTCAGCCCTATGCACCAGCTGCCTTTACCCCCAGGAAGTATTCCTGTACTCATTTCTGTTAGAGGCTGAGTCAACCCCAGGCCACAGTGTGGCTGAAAGGATTATGTCAATGAAAAATTCCAGTGACACCATTGGGAATCAAACATCACGACCTTCTGACTTGTAGCGCAGTGCCTCAACCAACTGCACTATGGCGATTGTTAACAAGGTGCTGAACTTTAAAACAGAAGGAACATATCCATCTTCTCAAGGACTCTGCTGAACAAAGTTATGTCATATTCAAGTCTGTTAATTTTATGGATAATAGCCTATCGTACACAAAATCGGTTTTTGAGATACATCTGTATCTTAGGAAAGTCTGTAACTGTCATTTAAAAACACTTTTGGTAAGATGCATATTTAACAAAACAAAAAAAAATCCCTTACAACAAATCAGGCTTTTACCTCAGACTACATTGTTAATTTCTGCCACAGTACAGAGAAAGATGGATAAAATTAAATAAATGAAGATGATGAATCCAGTTTGCACATAAATGAATGACAGGAATGTAGTTTTACAGCCAAAAAAATGGAACATGTGTACTGTATTGGAGTATACCTTTCAGGTCGTGGTGTTCTCTTGTGATTTATTTAAAGAACTGACAGGTGTGAATAACCACTGTAACTGCACTGATTTCAGGCCAATCAAGTCTTGTAAAAAAGGAAGGAAGGAAGTAGATGGTGGGTTAACAAGTACAAGTTTAAATTCCAGTCAGATTCGTCCATTCGAACTAATCTTACCTTACTTAATGGCACAAATTATTTTTTCTTGTACAGAATTAAACATATATCATTTTAAAATGTATTTTGAGTTATGTGATACATACTATAGTGAATAAAATACAAGATGAGAATTTTTTCCTAATTCATCATCTGCAAGAGGAGGTGGTGGTGAGAGGGGGAGGGGTCACATTATAATTGCGCAAAAAATTAAACATCTATGTATGGATTTTCCTGAACAATGGAACTTTTCAAGTGGGTCACCTTATATCCAGGGTTGTCTATATTCAAGTAAATACTTTTATGTATGGTGAACTATTTTTTAAAAATTGTATGTAACTAAAACTCTGCAACAACAGAGTGAAAGGGTTCACACTGAGGGCAAAGTCCAGAGACCAAAGAAATTCAAGCAGCCTCTTTTATGTTGAGGACATGCTGGTTTGAGAAGAAGTCTACTTACATTCTCTGCAGCTTTTTCAGCACAAGTAGACATGCTGAGCCCAGTAAAGTCTGGCTCTGCCCTGGCATGCATATTGCTGCCACCTAGGAGGGTGTGCCGCAAACCTTCACTGAGACAGGCGGTGCCTGCTGCAAGGTCCAGAATATTGGTTGAAGCTAGGTCAGGCTTATGACTGATACTGTATGTGTGGTCAAAGCTCTCTCTCAGGACACTCAGGTTTCTGTGGGCAATGTATCAGACATTTGTGTACCAGTCATTACAGATACAACATAAGCTTGTGTCAGTGCTACACAATCAGCATACCTGTATGTGTTCAGAAGAGACTCCCGAGCCTTGCCCCGCTCTTCCAGCACTCGTTTCAGTGCCTCCTGCAGGTCAGTAGCTTTCTGAGTGAGTGCTGCCTTCCAGCGTGCAAGTTCCTCCACCATCAGACTACACAGAATTATGTTACATTATCAGACACCACTGTATTTACCTGATCGTATGATAATAGTCTTCACAGTCTTCAACTTTCAAGAAAAGAGCAATGCAGAACATGTTTAACCTTTAACAGGCCAGGAGATGTCCCATTCAATGTACATCCTTTTTGTTGAAAAGAAAAAACATTCTTCCACAGTTGGTATTTAAACTGAATAATGCTCTGGCCACAATAGAAACCCGGCATTTAAAAGGCTGTATGCTACAGGTTAACTTTATGCATGATTATAAGGCGATACCTCACATTCTTCAAATGAAGTATGGGGAAATTCCTCATCCTACAGTTGAGTAAATATAGAATTTGTCTGTCGGTCTCATAACTTATTAAAATATGCTGTAACTGCAAGAAATTGATGTTGTGATTTGCAATGTCACGGAAATTTACATAGCAAAGGATAGGGAAATGGATAAGATATGTAGTACAGATGGAAAAATAATACATGCATAAAAAATGGTAAACCTCATGGTAGGAGCCACATCCAAGGCTCAGGTATGGTTGGTGCACTGACATTTTCAGTAACAGGTTAGGACAATGAAACCTGCACTGAATATGGTAAAGTGTGTCTTTATGTTGAAGGCAGTTAAAATCAAAATATGCAGCAACAGACACTAGGGGTTGAGAGGATTATAATATTAAAATGGATCATAAAGAAATGTAGGATGGATTCATCTGGTTCAGGGCACTGACGGCTATTAGGCTATTGGGAGTACAGTAATGATCTTAAGGGTTCCATAAAGTGTGGGGAATTTCTCATCTAGGTGAAGGCCTGGTGGTTTCTCCAGGACTCTCTTCCATTAACACAGAACATCTTGAGCACATGAGTATATATAAGTGAATACTCTGCATTTAGTGATTTACTTGTAATTCACCTAATGATATTATAACAACAGCACAGGTTTTATAATGTCAGATGAGGTATGTGGATTATTATTTGCAGTGCACTGCACAGTGGTAAGAATATAAAGCAGACTAATCACCTCCATCAAATAATGAAGTTAAGAACAAGTGAAACTTTACCTCCACAACCTTGCACTTCCATGGTATGGAAATTAGGTACAGGGGAAAATTTATTATTACCTCCGCTGGAATTCATCTAGATGCTGTATCAACTATTAATTTATGTATCATCAAATGAGGTATGATGTGATGATCAGAGATGACAAACAAAGATGGATGTAGGCGGAAGTGATAGGAGCCTCCAGGAGCCATGCAGAATAATAGTACAGGAATGCCCACTGTCCCAGTGTCACAGTTCTGCAGAAGGGTACATTGCAGGTATCTATGAATATGTACTGCCAAAGACTCTTGTCAAGGTATGTGGGTCTTGGGGTTTCCAAAATTATGTATTTGTTATTACATATTCATCTGTTACATATATGTACAGGTGGACTGCTGTATCTGTGGGTAACATGTTCCAAGGCCTACCACGGTTACAGAAAACCGCTGATACTACCGAACGCTATATATAACGTGATATTCGTGTAACATGCATAAATACAGTAAAGTTTAATTGATAAATTATGCAACATCAACATTAAATAAAGTACTAATAAAGTGTACTGTACACTACATTGTACATATGCAGTGTACTATCTCTCTCTCGTATGTATGAAAGTAAGAGATTCTGACATTTTAGCCTAATCCTCAAGAGACAATTGAGCAATGAAAAAATTCAGTACCTGTACTGCACGTGGCCTGTTCAGAAAGTATCTGACCTTTGGCCGGGAAAAATACATTTACATGCCTAGAGGTGTGCAACCCTAATCGCCTTCGAAGTAGTTTCCTTGTTACTGAACACACTTCTCCCAGCGGTTCTGCCAATGTTCGACGCATTTCTGGAATACCTCTTTGTGAATGGAGTACAGCTTGGCCGTCGTGTTCCATATAATGTCATCTCGTGACTCAAATCCAAGTCCCTTTCAGCTGCGTTTTCAGGTAAGGGAACAGCCAAAAATCACAAGGAGCCACATCAGGAAAGTAGGGAAACTGTTGGACCACAGGAATGTTGTGTTTGGCCAAGAAAGTTTGAACCAGTTGTGAGGAATTAGCTGGTGTGTTGTCATCATGCAGCTGCCACGTTCCTGCTGTCCACAGGTCTGGTCTCTTGCGCCACACAGCATCACGAAGGCAATGAAGGACTTCCAAGTAGTATTCTTTGTTAATGTTTTGGCCTTGTGGTGTGTACTTGTGATGCACCACTGCACGGGAGTCAAAGAAAACGGTCAACATCACTTTGACATTGTTCCGCACTTGCCTGGCCTTTTTTGGCCTCGGGGATGTTGAATGTTTTCACTGTGACGACTGCACCTTGGTTTCTGGGTCATACCAGTAAACCCATGACTCATCACCAGTGGTCATGATGTTCAGGAATTCAAGGTCACGGTTTGCGTAGTCCAGTATGCCCTGCAAGACTTCCAGACAGAGTTGCTTCTGCTCCATCTTTAGCAGCTTCAGCACGAATTTCACGGACACCCTCCACATGGCCAAATCATCGGTCAAAATGGAATGTACCAAACCAGTGCTTATCCCCAACTCATCCGCAAGTTCTCGGATGGTGACATGACAGTCCTGCATGACCAAAGTCCGCACTTGGTCAATGAGCTTGTCATTTCGGCTTGTCCGCCACCTCTGAATCAGTTGTACCACTCCTGAATTTGTGTGATGCCCATGGCATTGTTGCTAAAGACCCGCTGAATCTTCTGAATGGTTTCCACTTGGCTATCATCAAGCTTCTGGCAAAATTTGATGCAATACCACTGCTCGAGTTTTTCTGTCATTTTTTCAGAAAACAACGTGACACGCACTGCGTATACACTCTCACTCACATGCTGGCTGCATGCGACTGATGCTGTCTGCTGGTGGGAAAAAATCCACACATGCACATGAAGGTACCCTCCATCTCCCTGTCACAGCACACCTCCCGTGTTTCATTAGTTTCCGCGCAAAAAAAAAATCATGGATACTTTCTGAACAGGCCACGTGCAGAATCATGTACAGTTTCAAGGGACGACAGAACAATAAAAATCATGCTTTTCCATCAAAGTGCTGCACAAGCAATGGAAAACCATGTTATTGTTACACATTTTACAACAAAAATCATACGTACGTACCTGTACATAACCTGTAATAAGAAAATTTTATTTGTTAAAAAATATCTTAGCCTGTTGTGGGTATTCACCGACTTCTCCATTCTTCTTGTTGCTGCGATGATTACTGACGATGATGATGATATGATAATGGCATGAACCTATGATGAGGAGATGAAGGGGGGTGATGGTATAGGCATTGTGACACTGTGCTTCACTACTGACCTTCTGCTGAAACAGGAGAAGAGTCATAAGGATCATCTTTTCAGAAGATGGAGAAGGCTGATCAGACAAAAACAATGATTGCAAGATGATGTCAGGTGCACATGATGTTCATGGCTGAGGGTCTTTGATAGTGGACACTTTTTTCTCTACTTTGTGGAAGAACATCATGATAGGGAGTTGTTGCTTTTGCCTTTACAATTCATTAAACATTTCCTGGAGAGGTTGCAAGGCTTCCGTTATCATATGTGTACTTTTCATGCTATGTTTCATCATAAGATCATAATCCATTATTCTTTCATTTAAGTTTTGTGCCATCCGCAACACTTTGCCAAATTTTTCCAGTGTCCACGTTGCAGGTTCTACTTCAGTTTCTTCTTCTTCCTCTGTAGATGACTTGACTAGGTCTTCCAACTCCTCATTCGTCATCACTTCCTGATGTCCTTCGATATGTTCTTCCACCTGTTCATCTATCATGTGCACCTTCATTGACACTTTATCGTGTGCTATAGCGGTAACTTTTGCAGTATGCAGTGCAACAGAAAAACTAGCACAATTTTTTTCTTTGCTCTTCATCACTTCATGAATGGAATATTCCTTCTTGCCACACAACCTGGCAATCTCCGCATACGATTTTTTTTTTATTTCAATCATATCTAGAATTTTCACTTTCACACTAATAGAAAGGACATCATGGCTTCTCTTAGGCTTAGAAGCACTACCAGCATCACTACTCTTACGCTTTGGGGCCATTATTACGGTAAATAAGGGTGTGATGGTATAGGTATGAATTACCATACACACGCACATGCACACACACAGTTGTAAGTGCACACAATACTTCTCCGGGTACGTATAATCTCTGAAGCTGGCTGCTTGCTTGCTGCTGGACCGTCTTGCGTCACACACTGACACCACTTTGCACTTTCCACTTGCACTCACAACTGCTGTCTCAGTGTTTATAAGGTTGTGGTGTATGGGCAATAAAATATCCTGGCTGGTGGGTGGGCTAGTCAGTGGCATCCACCACAGGGGCTTTCTGAACACAAACACTGCGATAACATGGCGACTACAGTAATTCGAACAGCGTGAATGCTAGAAGCAGAATGGGGGCAAGTTTGCGGAGAAGCGTGGATATGGGGAAAAAAGAAGATGAGTCAAGTACTGGGCACATATGGGCTGCTGGATCTCACCATGTTACGGCCTGTTCTCACTTGGCACATGTTTTTAAACTTATGAACCATTTATCTCTTTAATTTTCCACATTTTTTTCGGGCCGTGGCCAACCGTGGTTAACTGAAACCGCAGATATGGCAGTCCACCTGTATTATCATTAATATTTATTTACAACTATAATTACAGATTACGATTATTTTCTTCCAGTAAGTAATTAATGAGCCAAAACCAGTGGCCACACAGTCTAGGTGTGGGTACGTTAACCTCTCATTTGCTGTATTTGTGTGTTCAAATCCTGCCAGAAGCATGGACGTCTGTCTCTTGTAAAAGCTGTGTGTTGTCAGGTCTGGGTCTCTGCAATGGTCCAATCATTCATCCAGAGGAGTCCTACCAAGTGCGGTGTATTTAACTGAGTGTAATTGTGAAGCCTGACAATGAGGAGGCCTTGGCCCAAGAGAGGTTGTCAAGCCAAGAAAAACATTAATTAGCAAACTTACTTGAGCAAAGTCCAATGTGTGAACCTAAATGGTTACACAGCTAATCATGAATTTCCCTGCCTTCTGAAACCTGAAGTCTCCTTACTTTGTTCATTAAAGCCTGGCACTGCACCCTATCCTGGGCTAAATCATCCAGTCAACATCCTCACATTATGTTTCTTTCAATTAACTTATTAAACCATAAATGCCCATATGCTCCCTTCAGAATTCCTAACTAAAATGCTGCAGATTTAACTCTTCTAGGATATCACACAGTGTCAACTGGTAAAGAGTTAATGACATTTTTGAGGTGTTTATTGCCTTAAACTTACGGGTCTGAGTGGTCCAAGAAAAATGTGTATGTTACTTAAGTAAGGGCAACTAGGGTAATAAGCAAATTGGAGTGGTGGTACTAAGCAGTGGGCAGAGCCATGGTGCAACAGATGGGTACCTGGTGCACAAATGAAATTACGTTTTAGTATACAATGGATATGTAATAGGAGGTAAAGTGAGGATTGTCTGGGAAGCAGATGGTGTGTGCAGCCGAGGGAAGTAAAGGAATGGAGGGATTGTGGATGCGTGTCTCCTTGAACAGGACCATAATGGTAATGTGTAGTCCTATGGCAAAGCTTCCTCTGTTTCTTCAAGGAGTCAGTGAGAGTTCCATGGCCTGCTAAAAACGAGGCCTTCATCCCCATTCATGCTGTTGGAATGAAGCTCAGGCTCATTCGTCTCCATGGTGATCTGGTCCATGTTATTGTATAAAGTGGAGAGGATCTTGGTGTCTGGCAGTTGATGTGATGCTCCCAGCTGACAGGTGTTCAGTCACTGTTGACTTGTCCAGCTGTCCTAGGCAGGAATGCCTGTGGAACACTCTCACCCTTGCCTTGACAGACCAACCAGTCTGCGTGCTACATGCCCCACATATCTAAACTCCCTTGACTTGATCATCCCAAAAGTACATGAGGAAGAATACAAATTATAAAGTCCCTAATTATGCAACTGTTCCCAGCCTCAGGTACTTCATGTCCCTTACATCCAAATACTGTTCCAAGTACCCTGTTTTCAAACATCCTCAATTTAGTAAATCCCTTCGGGTGACAGACCCAGGTTTCCCACCTACAAGAACTATGAATACGGTGGACTGTGAGGTGTTGGAATGAAAAGGTCTTGCAATGAGAAGACAACCTGCAAAATACTGACCACTCATTGATTCACAGACCTGCTGGCAAGGAACTTGCTTCTCCACACCTCACATTGCCCTGCAAGCCACTCTGTCTGTTCCTGGTGTGTTGAAAGTCGCTGTGCTGAGTTCAGCAAGGCACGTGCCAACTGTAGCTTGTCCTCAGTCAGTAGGTGAACCCGTGTCTCTAGGTCTTCCCCCACTGCAGCCACCAACAGATTCTTAAGCTCACCATTTACCTGCCAGAGCAATGCAGTCACTTCTAATAACATAAGCCCCATTTCTGAACATAATCATTGCATGTGCACACATGCATACACACACAGATTTCCCTGAAGCGTGTTTTAATGAGAAATAAGCCTTACCCGCATTCAGCCTCATCTTATTTTGTATGTTTAAAAATACCACTGTGTTTTCTAATTTAAAATATGTTAAGTCTGTTTTAATGGATACCTTGAATGAAACCAAATCACTAAGCTATTATTTATTTGGAAAGCCATGTGAAGGAAGATAGGTTCAAGTAATTATTCACAAAACTTTTATCTTGAATATATACTGAGCAGCCTTGGTTTGATTCCTAGCAGTGCCAAGAGAAATTTTTATTATACAATTAATCCAGAATAAAAACCTGATATTAACTACAATATACTGAACAAAAATGGATGGGCCCCTATTCACAGCAAATTGGAAAAGTGGCAATTACAGTGCCATCTGCCATCACAGTGAAATAATGAATGAAACGCAATATTAACTATCCACATAGTGACCCTGTGCAATGTGTTAGCACTTTTCAGTGCCACTCCAAAATACCAAGCAATATATCCATGTTACTACCCAAATACACAATATATCTATCACACCTACACTTGTCAGATCACTTTTCTTGCCACTCACCTGGACCTGGAACTTCAACTGACTTTCCAGCTGACCATTGTCTTCTTTCAGAGTCTTGATCTCATCCTCCATTGCTTTCCTCTCTTGCAGCGCAATATCAATCTGCCCCTCATCTGCAGTCTCTTTGCTGCTTTCTTCATGTTTCGCTGTACCATCTTGAACACTTGACACATTTGTAACCACTAGTTTTAGATCAACAGACTTCTGTGAAAGTTTTCTTTCGCCTGGCTTTCCTTTCTTCTCATATGGAATTATGGGTTTCACAGCAGCTTTGTAAGGTTCATATGGAACAAACTTCGGTTCTTTTCCCTTTAGGTTGCCTAATAATATCTTATCTTTCTTCGTTTGTGTCACATTCTTTGGAATCAAATTGACAATTTTTCCAGTAATAACTGGAGGAGTGGGTGTAAAATGTTTGAAGTCTGGAGCTCTGTAGATCAGCTGGTTTCCCAGGCTATTCTTATCACGTTTAACACGAACATTCTCACTTTTAACCTCTGCTTCATTTTCCATGCCATCTCCCTGCATTCGAATGGGTGATGGTAGTGCCTGTTTAACAGCATCTGTAACAAATAATTTGGCAAACATTTCATAAGACGAACAGAAAAATGAACTTCGGCCATCATTTTATTTAATTTACTTGCGGTATCTCCACATTTAAATCCCTGTACCACAAGTGGGAATCCAATTAACCATTAAAAGTTTTCAATAAGAATGTGTGCTACCTAGTTATTAACCTTAAATTCACTCCAGTGCTAATACAACACAATGTGCTACTGTAGGGTCACTGTACCTTAAAACATGAAACTTATATTACATGGGAAATACTACAAGATCCATCACACCCAAAGCTGGGTTTTCAGTTCTTGATATGTACATGTGGCAACACAAATAGAAAAAAACACAGCCTATGATAGTTGTCTTTTCTTCTGGAACTGATTAGTCGTAATTTCCAATACATCTTTGGGATATTTCCTGGCCGAAAGCTATTACACACAAAACAGGGTCATAATACTTGATGACAAGGCCATTTGTTCACATTTCTTAGACACTTTTGTTTTCCTAACCAGACATTCCTAGACTACTTTGAAGTAACAAAATGCGACAGCGAGACGTCGAAGTCTGTCACATACAATAACAGAACAGTTGAACGTACCGTTTCCAGGATGTTTTAACATGACTGTTATCTTAATTCACATTTACACGACAACGTTGTTAATTTCTTGCGGGATTATTCACTACTGCAGCGCTGCTTTTGTTGTGCTACTTTCGACTCCATACGTTAATTTCCATATCGGTCGTCGCTATTGCACAACTGCGTTCAACATGACTATAGAGGCATGCAGTATTTCCTGAAAGAATGTTAGTAAAGGAGACGAATGTGAATCGTCAGTTTTTATTATTTGCCTAGTGTTATGGACTGGCGGATTTATTGTAATCACATAGAAAGGGTTGAGCAGTAGGTAACGGTTGAAAGTCAACACAGACAATTCGTGTTCGAAAGCGTGTTAATATGCAATAAACTGAAGTAAATCGACCAAAATGAAACGTTCCAGAAACGAAGTGGTTAAAGCAACAGTTGGTTCATACTTGAAACGACGTCATTATACGGTACGTGAAGTAAACAGACCTATCAATTTGTTATTCCCATAATATTTGTATTAACGTTGCTGTGATTAGTCTTTTACCGAACATAATCTCAAAATAAGCTTGTCTTAGAGGGTTAGGGCATACAAGTGTTTCGTTGCATGCACCTTCGTAGAATTTATATTTCTTGCATCGTAATGAGGTCTTAAATAAGGGTATCGAAAGAACAATCGAGCGCTAGCCGGGGGTGGGATAGCAAAAATGTTAGTAAAAGTGAAATAGTTCCTCTACTCACCATGAAGGCATATAGCAAGAGTGGAGCTGTGCCTCCACTCATTCTTAACCTCGGCATTAGATGGCAATAATGGCCAGCCTCACACCCCATCTGCTGTAATCCAGAGAATGAGCCCCCACTACCCATTACTAGGAAGCTGGGTGGACTGCAGAACTGGTATGAACGTTTTGGAGAATAGAAAGCTTTATATCCTCCTTGTGTCCTTGTCGAAATTCGAACCCCGGATTGTCCAGCCTGTACCATAGTCACTATACTGACGGCACTGTCTCAGATCCATTGTTGAAATTAGTGTTGAAAAGACATGGAAATTTGTGATTTTTGCAGCTGTGTGGTAAGAGTGTTCTGGGATGTGACACCATGCACTGGTAAGTAGGTACCAGTAGTCCAGGTACTTGATACATGTAGTGTTGCTTTATACACACACACACCAAGCTTGACATTGTTTTATATGCACACAAACCTTAAATTTAACTGTGGATTGTACATGCAAATGCTTTGTTTATGCAGTTCCTTACTGTTTGTTTTGTATGTCTGTGTTGGCAACAGTGACTCTGGCTTCTCTGACTGGATATGGTATGCTGAGAACTGTATATATACCAGGATAAAAGAAATTTGGAAACAAAGTTGACCATGTCCATTTATATTCTTCTGTTAAAACAACACTAATATCTTGGATGATTAATGAATGAAGAATATTAAACATTTAAGTATTTGATAAAAAGTGTATGTTGACACTGTGAAATTCTTATGGCTTGCCAATTAAAGACCAGGTCTTTGTTCCAGGATACTGAAAATTTCCGCAAGTCTGAACTGCAGTTGAGTCAGACGAATGAGCAGATGGCAGTCTTTTCTGCTGTTGATAAGGAAGTGACTAGAAATAACACAATCATATTCAGTAGCATCAGTAACGACACATTGCAAATTGATCAGCAGTTTACCAGGTATAATCACTTCTCATATATTGTAGTAGGCTATATAGTTTTAGATGGTGTTCATAAATTATATGCAGTGTTGATGGTGTTCAGAATTTATATGTGAATTATATGATAATTGGGTTTCATAGGTCAGCATTTTTATATTTCTTACGAAATTCTGTTGTATTTTACAGCTAATAGATTTCATACTGCTTTTCTGTTGTCGTTATTTCTGACACGGATATATAATGTGTATTCTAAGGGAACACCTGTCTGCTTCTTGTATACCCAGAAGTTGTTGTACACATTTGCTTGTGTTTCTTTGTACATTCTATTTGTAATCTTGTATGGAAGATTCTTACAGAAGCATGTATTTTTTAACTTTTGGTGACATTTAAGAGTGTACAGGAAATCTTTTATATTTATGTTGTTCAGTACATCTGAAATAAAGATACAAGTACGGCAGTCTGTTGTTACTTGCAGTTGTGCCAGTTGTGGATTTGGAATGTGTACAGTTTTTGATTTGTATCCACTGGTATTTTGTTTTATGTTCCTACAGTTTTGTATTTGGTGGTGCATAGGTACAATCAGGAGCTTCGTGAACGAGAGATTGCAAGAGTTAGGGGATGTAGTGGTATTTGAAACCAGAGTCCTCAGTTCCAAATTACCATGGTGCACATTGTTATGACCCTACGTATATTTTATATCCAGTTCGTTTTTGAACATGTTAAATGTTAGTGAAGAGACAGGTGCCTTGGGCTTTGATGAGTACTGACTTCCTGTGGTTCTTGTAAGTCCCAATTTCCATAATACATTGGTGTTTCCAGCAACATTGTTTCATGATTGTAATTCCCACAGTTTGTCAGGGATTTCTGTGTTACATATCATGACAAAACATAGGTTTCTTCATATGTTGCAACATTTTATTCCTTGTCTGCACATGTACTCAGCAATTCTCAGTGTATTACTATGCTGTGATTGTTGTCTACATATTCTTGGCTCTGGTACCAACAGTTGCATTAAAATATTTAATCCATTTAATATGTTCCATCTTCCATGCATTAATCAGATCCATAATACGAGGGGGTGCTGATAAGTCCTTAGCCCGACCAGGAAGGAAGGAAGCTACAGTGATCAAACTCGGGATTTATTCAACATACTCCCCACAAAGCTCAATACACTTCTTAGCCCGTTGCTCTAACTTTTGCAAGCCACTCAAAAAAAATTCAGAAGGTTGTCCGTCCAACCAGGTCTCCGCAGCAGCAGTAACCTCCACGTCGGACAAAAAATGGCAACCTGTCAATTGTTTTTTCAGTCCAGGAAGCAGGTGGTAGTCTGACAGGGCCAGATCTGGAGAATAGGGTGGGTGATCAAGACATTGGAAGCCCAGGCAGTCCATTTTCTTCTGGGTTGCAATTGCCCGGTGAGCCGGGGCATTGTCATGCAAGAACAAGACCCCCTTGGTGACCTTACCGCGGGCGGCGTTTTTCCTTCAAAATGGCCTTCAATTGCAGCAGCAGAGATGAGTAATACACCACATTGATAGTTTGGCCCTTTGGAAGACAATCAATGAGGAGGATGCCGTCTTGATCCCAAAAAATTGAGGCGAGAACCTTTCCAGCGGAATTTTCTGGGCCGGGGTGAGCCACTATGCCGCCACTCCATTGATTGTTGCTTTTTCTCTGGGTCATAGTGTTACAACCAGGTTTCGTCCGTGGTCACCAATCGCAACAGGAAATCATTTGGATTGCGCCAAAAAGTTTCCAAAAGTTGCTCAGACGAATGGCACTGTTGATGTTTTTGATCTGTGTTCAGGCATTTCGGGGCCCACTTTGTGGAGAGCTTCCGCATGTCCAAATCTTCATGAATGTTGGACCCAACCCACTCACGTGAGATACCCAGTTGCGCAGCTATTGATTTAGCTGAAATCCGGCTCGTGAATTTGATCAATCTCTGGGATGGTCACTGTTTTGGGTCGTCCAGGTCTGGGCGCATCACAGGTGGAAAAATCACCATGTTTAAACTGGGTCACCCAGTTTTTGACAGTGGCATACAATGGTGTATGTTCCCCTAATGTTTCTATCAGAATGGCGTGAATTTCCTTTGGTGCCTTGCCTTGCAAAAAAAAAAACTTGATGACAGCTCACATCTCCATGTTGTTGAAATTGTGCGCATTGCCTGACGTGCTTCCCTTCAGCCTCTGTAACAAGAATAGACTTGCAATTTGGCACATGAACAGACCCCTCTTTCCAACAATACTATCGATTCCTTCCTACAACATTGGGAAGTAGGTCGGGCTAAGGACTTATCAGCGCCCCCTTGTATATAGATAATCAACAAATGCACCTCAATATTTATTATGTATTCCACTCACAGTGTTCTCACCTACATGTTTCCGCCGCTACTGCGGCGATCTCCAGGGTGATATTACAAGAATACAAAGGTAGAAATTTGGTTAGCTGGCTTGCTGTCTCTTCATAACAATTAAAAATTTTTATACTTTCAGTTAAAATTATATAAGTAATATAAATAAAGGTAGGTAATGTATAGACGGTCTACATTTCACCTACATACTGGATTAAAACTCACCACATCACCACATCAGGCATCACTCTGCACAGACTAAACAGTTTTAACTCCCAAGATTTTAATCATTACCCATTTTTAACCTGTATTTATATTAATTATATAATTTTAACTGAAATTATAGTAATTTTAATTGTTATGGATTGATGGTGACACAGCTAATCACATTTGTACTATTGTGTTCTTGTAATAATAATATCACCCTGAAGATTGCCACAGAAGCGGCCAAAATATGTTGGTGAGAATACAGTGAATAAAATACATCATGAACATTGAAGTGCATTTTGTTGGTTATTTAGATATTATAGACTTATGCTGACTTTAAAAGTGACAGTGTGGGGAATCATAAGTGCAGGAAATTTAAAACAGGGTAACTGGCCTGAGAACACAGACATAAATAACCAACAAAGGGAAGTCTTGTACTGGGGAATTTTGATCAAGGATTTCACTCAAAGTTATAGCATCATGTTTTCAGTAATTACGATGTTAATTTATATTTCACTCTTCATGGTCAGTCCCCTCTAGAGTGTTTTACCAGCGAAACTCCTCACAGCCTGACAGAAAATGTTCAAAGGTGGTGCTTGGCATGCATTTGTGTGTGTGTGTTTGTTGTGAAGGAGATGATGCTTTTATTTGCCTGAATTTTTACCTTAGACTGAAGTCATGGATCAGCGAGATCAAGTCAGAGGACTGCAGGAGTGAGTTGGCAGCACTGTTGTGTCCCTTGTTCTGCCGCCTGTACCTAGAAATGTTGAGAGGGGGACATCGGCAGTCTGTAGCCAAGTTTTTCAAGCGACATCAGGGTCTGTTTCTATCCACAGAACACGGTCGAGAGTTGGTGGAGGAATTGGCATGCATTTACAGTAACCAGGATATTGATTCCAGCCCAGCAGTCAAAGTTTTCAGGTATTTGGCAGGTGATAACAGCACTGTTGAATATTTGTCTAAACATGTGGCTTTCTGGTTGCATGATAGTTAAATTATTTGCATGTGTGTAAGTCCTGTAAAATGATACAAATGACTTAGGAGTACTCAAGAGTTCAGTCCCTGGCTCACAGGATGACTGCAGTATTCTGATTTGTTTTACATGACTTCAAATTGAATGAACTCATAACAATTTAATGCACAGGATGTCAAGTTTATTGTGAGTGTGGGTCGTATATAGGGTTGACATGGTTTATACATGTTAAAGCAGGAGTAACTGATTATACTGTACCTATTTCCCCCCTCAGAATTATGGTCTTGCTCTGTTTGTGTCATGTCGGTGCCAAATTAACATAACTGCTGGTGTGACCAGATTTGATTTCAGTGAAATTTAGTTATGTTTACACAGTCTAATGTGTAAATGATAAATGTCCTTCTGTGTCATTTCCTTAAGAGAATTACAGCATTTTGAAATTTGATTTCTCCTTAAATTTATAACTCTGGTCCTAATTTACACTTCAGTGGAGATATTTAAAAAACTCATGCCCTGGGTGTCTGCAGTAGTATTTTGTGTTTCTTTCATTTTTGTAGTACATTTTTTAAATTGATATAAATTTTGATCTACAAGAAATAAATAGATGACTTTTTCACATCAGGTTTATAACTAGTGATTCATAATCTCACTTTTTTATTTGAATGGATCACGAAGGCAGACCCAAAAAAACCGGGCTGGCTTCGGAGAGCTCTTCCTAATCGTAGTTGAGTGTTCCCCTGCTAGGTGAGTGTAGTTGCGCCCTTCACAAGTCAGTAGCCAGGCGGACATCGCCGTAGAAGGTTGTACAGGCTTGTGTTGTCAGTTCTCCCAAGTGTTGCCAAGCTCCTCTTGCGAAATCGTGATGTCTGACCATACCGAACAGCAAATCTGCTTCAAATTTTGTTTCCATCTCACAAAAACGGCCACAGAAGCACATGAAATGCTTCAAAAGGCTTTTAAGGAGGAAGCACTGAGCCGTACACAAGTTTTCGAGTGGTTTGCATGGTTCAAAAGAGGAGAAATGAGCGTTGAAGATCATCCTCATTCTGGGCACCCATCAACAAGTTGTACGGATGAGAATGTCGAAAAAATTCGAGAAAAAATCAACGAGGATCGTCGGTACACAATTGACGAGATCTCAGAAGCTACAGGTGTGAGTTGGACTTCCTGTCATCGGATTTTGACTGTGGATTTGAACATGAGATGTGTTGCCACGAAGTTTGTTCCATGCCTGCTCACATAGGACCAAAAAAACACTCGTTTGACTTTGTGCCAGGAGTTGAAAAATCAGATTGAAAGTGACCCAAACTTTCTTTCTAAGGTCATCAGGGGTGACGAAAGTTGGTGCTATAGGTACGACCCTGAGACCAAACAAGCTTTGAGCCAATGGAAGACGCCCACTTCGCCAAGACCGGAAAAAGCAAGACAATTGAGGTCAAATGTGAAAATGATGCTCATTGTTTTATTCGATGTTCAAGGAACTGTGCACTGGGAATTCGTTCCTCCTGGACAGACTGTCAATCAGGAATTTTACTTGGAGGTTATGAGGCGAATGAAAGAGAATGTGCGAAGAAAATGCCCAGAATTGTGGAGATTGGGTGATTGGTTTCTCCATCGTGACAATGCCCCAGTTCACACAGCTTTGTCTGTGACCCGGTATTTGGACTCTCTGGGATGGACTGTTGTTCCCCACCCACCCTATTCACCGGACCTAGCCTCCCTGTGATTTCTTTTTATTCCCGACAATAAAAAAAAACGTTGAAAGGAAAGAGATTTGCCACCATGGAGGAGGTGAAAACAGCTTCACAGGAGGCACTCAACAGCATCAAGCCTCGGCAGTTCACACAGTGGGAAAAAAGATTGGACACGTGTATTGCCTCCAATGGAGAGTATTTTGAAGGGGATTAATTGTTTTTGTTCGAAATGTAAATAACTTTTTTTTAAAGAAAATCCTGTTTTTTTGGGTCCCCCCTCATATGTGCAGCAACTCCAGGAAGCAAATTAGAAGTGAAGGTGCATGTGGTAACTCTTGAAGCATCCATCCAAACACAAATCAGCTTCACAATCAGGGCACTAGTGAATGAATTCCTTTCTTACATCTTATTTAGAACACATGACACACCTTCTCTGAGGTTTTGCCTTCTCCCCAGTAGTGGGAAACCTGTCCAGAAAAATGACACTTTGAGTCTTGTAGGAGTGGTTCAGTTCACAGGTGACCATACACAAGATGAGGTAAGTTTGGTCCATGTCTTCCTGCAGTTGCTTTTGTCAGTTGGAACATGAAGATGTCATAATCAATCACCATGTCGAATGGCAGAGACCCCAAAATTATTAGCCATTAGTATGGAGTAATCCTTTAAATAGTTTCACATCCCCCTTTGCATGTTGCTTCCATTCTCCCACATACAGCTGCAATATTTTTTTATTGTAGTCAGTGCCTTCCATATGGATGTTGCAGCCAGAATGGCAAAGTTGCCTTAAGTTACCCTTCTGACACCTACACTGTTGAGACACAATATGTCCTCTTTGATTTTAGAAATCATTCTGACTGTGGTGAATTATAGAAATTTTCTGTTGTGAGTGCATGATTATGATGCAGGTGAGGCATTACAAGTTCCGCTACTATTGCTGCAGTTTATTTATCCCTGGATTTACAAACTAATAATATGTAGTGCCATGCCCTCCCTTTCATGATTTTATGCCAAATTTGTTAGCTTGCAGGCTAGTATATTAATATTGAAAGAATTTTTACAAAATAAAAGACTTGTCTGTGGCAGTATCTGTATTTGGGACGTACAGTTGCTGAAAAGTGTAGTTTAGGTATAGAATTATGGGGCAAATATCGAAATGTTCAGCTGGCTCTTCATATTCACTTATTCATCTGTTGTCGCTAAAACGCAGATATCTTATAATGACTTCGATTCTTTTGAAGGGAGGTATTTCAGAGAAGGGAGGAGTATACAGAAAGTAGTTCTTACAGTAATATGTCCTTTATGTTTGTTTATGTAATATTGCCAGTAGCATGAACAGTGCCAACACTGCATACATTTCATGCAGGATGACATCTTTCCACTGCCCAATCCACAAGTGAAAAGTAGATAGTGTGTCACTCAGAGCTATTTGTTGCTTTGTATATTTGATTTATTTGATCAAAAGAGGGAATCAGAATTAATCTTGTATAATGTTATTAATTTGTTAGTTTGTCAGAAATAATTGACCCTGTTGTTCTGTGACTGCTAATTTTATGGGATGCTCTGACCTTCACGCCATCTAAAGACTCTTCCTGAACAGCCCAAGTATTTTTGGTGGAACAGTATCTCTTGTTGTGACTGTTTACATATGTGCTTTGTGGTAACTGTGCATGAGAATAAATGTAGTTTCTGGGTCACGAAGGCCATTAAACACACATTCCTGAAACCGCCTACATTGTAACATTCTTATTGTACAGTCTCAAGACACCAGTCTGTATACAGGAGTTTTGTTGGAGTATGCTTTTTAACTTGCTACTTTGAAGAGTCTGAAGGCATAATAACACTTTTGGGCTTGCCTTTGATTTGATGCCAATGTCATCAGGTTTTATTTGGCTAGTAGATATTTGAAGGTTGTCATTTTGTCCAGTGAAAATCCTTTTGCTTTAAACTCTGCCACCACCTGCAAGCTGTTGCTTGGGGAGGCACAACACTCTTAGGAAGTTTTCTGTGGAACTGTGACATATCCTATGTGAGGTGTGCTTCAAGAAAGTATTTATATAGAAATACTGTTTGTTCACTGCTATATTACATGTTATTTCACAACCTGCACCAATCCTATTGTGTCCATTGACACCAATCCTATTGTGTCACTCTCCTAAGAATGACTGTGCATCTCTCTGAACTTGCATGAGAGTTTTAGTTTTCTGGATGGAGGCATTAACCTGCCAATATGAGATTCACTTCCATACAGCACACACTATTTTCATTTCCTCTTTGGGTTTGTGAAGTAAATAATTTAAGGCTGAAGCAACTTGTAGTAATGAGTCACAAAAGGACAGAATGATTTTACACTTTAAACACACACCCTTTGTTATTTCAGGTCTTGCAAATACCGTTTACCACTGTCTCCAGCATCCATGGGTGCCCTGCAGAACTATCTTTCACAACACGGTCATGTGCTTATTCTTCAGGTTTGTGAAACGTTTTTTGTATTTTGTTGGCAGGGTTGTGACTTATGGAGTGATTTCATGGAGCGAAAAAATTCTGTTGCTACTTTTGCAGATTGTGAGCCCTTTTGCAGGAAGATCATGTCATGTTGTGAAGAGGTTAAATGTAGTAATTAACTAACCCCATGGAGCAGAGCTCTACTTGGCAAGCTAACAGGTCCTCAGCTATTCAAGAAATTCTCCACATTTCTTGGAACTCAGAGGTTCATTACCACATTTACAAGAGGGTGTCACCTGCCTCTTTCCTTAGCAAAAACTGAACCAAAGGATCAGTCCAAGTCTGAGGCTTTGTGAAGTGTTTTGTACAATAGTAAATTTCTATTGTGAGGAGTGCTTAGCATCTCGCTCAACCCCCAAGCTGGAGTACCACCCCATGATGGCTGTTCATGACTGCATATTCAATATATTCACAGCTACCCTCCATGTTGGAAGTCATTCCTCCATCGACAACCTGAGGACCCACCATGCTCTACAGGTTATAAGTACTTTATTAATAAATGTATGTTATCCCTCATTATAGCAGTTTGTTTAGGAATATTTTTATTTGACTCAACAAAATATCAACATAACAGGAACTTCTAGCAACAGTTGGATGTTATCATTATGATCTTCTTGGGCTAATTTTATTAGCTTTAAATGACCTGCATTTGCATATGCATGTAAACAAAAACACCCCTGCAAATCCATTTTTTATATATGCAGCCAAGAAGAAAATTTACCATCCTGGCTGTTTAAAGGTTAAACTACAAACTCTGTATGAAGCTTTGGTATTCCCATAGAAACCTGATTGTATCTACAGCACTGCATCTATCTTGTCCACTTCAGAATTTAATGCTGTGATCCCTGTATGTAATAATGTGTTCACAGACGATGTGTAACATTTTGACATAATCTCTGTTCTTACCTTTCTGTAGCTTTGTTGAGTTTCTGTACATTGACAGTTACTGTTCAAATAGTTCATCATTAATACTGTTATTGTTCTTATTGGTGACTTTTGGTATGCAAAGACCCTTCTCTTTTGTAGTTTGTTATCATGCATAATTGAAATCTTTATTTTTTTAAGTAATATTTCAAACATATTGCTTGTTTGTCCACAAATACAAAAATGGTTTTATAATGTGTTTTTGTAATAATGACCATGAATACATTTTGGCTGATACAGGATGTTTGGTTCTTTGACTTCATGTACAGGGGTGCTGATAAGTCCTTAGCCCGACCAGGAAGGAAACAAGCCAATCTTTCTGTCAGAACGGCGTGTATTTTTTTGGGCGCCTTGCCTTGCAGGAAAAGAAAAACTTTTTGACCGCTCACTTCTCGATGTTGTTGAAATTGTGCGCGACCATGACATGCTTCCGAGCTTGTTTCCTTCCTGGTCGGGCTAAGGACTTATCAGCACCCCGGTATTTGTACTTTGTATCTCTTGTGTGGTGTCCACATATGAACTTGTTACAGCAGTGACAAGGTGCTATGGAGAGCCTTTGTCTTTCACTATTTATTTTACCTTATTTCACATAACCCAAATTAAGACTGTAGAACAGTGTATGTGTTGTGGGTCAGTGCATTAGTGTCTCTATCACTTGTGATGTTTCGGTTGTCAAAATGCTGCATTGACAGTAGATCACTGCCCTTTGTGAAGGTATTTGTTAGCCTGAGTACGAGTTTTTGAATTCCAATATCACAGAACTCCACTGCCTGCACTTACAACCATGTTGTCACTACGTTTTTCACCTTTTCGTCTTCATGAAACTTCTGTCCAGCCATATGTTTCTTTAATGGCAAAAACAATTGGAAATGGGAGTGTGCTAGACATGGCAGTGTTGTGACCTTCACAACAGTGATTTCCCTTCCTCTACCACCCATTTTGTGTCTTTAATTTCTGGATAACCCTTGTGTGTTCATTAAGGCAGGTGGGGTCATTACTGACCAGGAAAATTAAAAGTGTGAATATGCTGGAGTGCTTGTTAAAGAGAATTGGATGAAGTCATTCCCAGTGTTTCATATACCATATTTACTTGTGATATTTATGCACCCTTTTACCTATAAATACATGTCTGAAAGTTATAATGCATAAAAATTGTGAACACTGTTTTGTAGAACATAATTTTTTCATTTTAAATTCTTCAGAGTTTAATTGTGAACTGGTTTTGTAGCTGATATATTTCCCCCTGTTTGACACACAAATTCCTCCACATTATTGCTGGTCTAATGTAAAATGATAAAAATGATATGTATTGGTTACCTTGACAGCAACTTTTGTTGTTATGAAAGGACTGTATATACACATACATAGGTCATTCAGAAAGTGATACCTCCTATTATTTATGCTGTTTACCAGTTACACATGTGAAAGTCCCCCAGAAATTCACTGCAGCATTGCTGATGGTACATATATTTTTCAGAATAGTCTCCATCTTTGTCAGCTGTCTTCTTACATTCTTGACTCGATGTGTTCCCTCTATAGTCTTTGTCACATGGTGTACTGCAAAAGTCTGTGTGAAGTCACATACTGTAGGGTGGGTGTGGCAACACTGCCCAATCAGATATTTTTGGCAGCCTGAATGGAGCATACGCTTGTGTGTGGCTTGGCATTTTCAAGGACGAGTGGCATATACAAATGATGTAATACAAATGGAGAATTTTAGCGGTAGTAATATTATTACCTTTAAAGCACAGTGTGCAGTCTATGTGGCTTTATGTTCTTCACTTCTAGGTTTTGCATACATGGTTTGACTTTGAAGTTGGAGGAACTATGAAACTGGAGGATGAGGAGGAGGAAGAGGAGGTGGGAGAAGAAAATGGTGGCAATAACATAACTAATACTGGAACAAGTGAGAAGGTAAAATTTCACTTACTATGTGTTTTGGACAGTAATCTGGTGTCCATGTTGCATTTTACAAGATACAGACAATGCAGGCAGTATAACATACCTGCTGGATTGAGAAGTGTGTATTATTGCGGTTAGTTTTCCTCATGTTTGCTGTTCTGTGTGTCTTCAGTTAAGTATGTGAAGCACATTTACCTAAGCAAATGTCTGAAACACAGCATCTTGCAGACAGTCTGTCAAGAAGGTATCTTATTAAATTCACAGATATACATGTGTTATAGATTCAAATACAGACTTTTGTTGAAGTTGAAGCACTGTGTGGACAGCCATCCATTAGTAGAACAAATGGAAATGTTGGAAGGTTTGAGAATGAGTTCTTCAAGAAAGGTGTCTAAAAGTACATGATGTGTGTAAAAATGTTAGTCTTACTGTGAACAGAACTATCCTCATTATCCAATGATATTCTTTGAAAAACTGCATTTTTGAAACTGGATCTGTATGTCATCAGGTATGAAGGATTTTGCTTGCTTGAGCCCCTAGAAAGAGCTAATCTTGCTCACTGGACTGAGAGAGAAATATAGTAGGCCTACATGTGTGTGTGGGGGTGGGTGTTTGAACAATGCAACTGTTTAATTAAGGGGTTTTGATGATTATCGTCATATATAATGGATCCTTCAGGACTGCCAGCCTGTAATGGTAATTTATATACAGGCAGTCCTTGACTTTCATACACTATAAATTGTCACCCCAATCCATCTTTTGTACTTTGAATTTGGACTTTCGTATACATCTGATGAACAAACATTTTGAGCTGTTACACAGTGATGCTTAAAACTAAGGCCCGAACTATGTTGTGTATGTAACAGTTCCCTGAAAAGGTACATGAGATAACTAGAATTTGAGGCAAGAAATAACTGCAGAAAATTTATTTGTATTCTGTATATTTTGTAACCCAACCATCTACTTTGATGTTGGTGGGGACAGTAGAGTTTTCATGTTGGCTGATTTTGGTGTGACCGGATGTTCTTTGTTGTTGGCCATCCTGGGCACTTGATCTGGTAACGCAATCTGGTGGACCAAAGTTGACCTACATCATAATATGCGTGTAGAATGGTATGGCCGTTATACAGTGTAGTAGACGAAAATGTTGTAGAGCAAGCTTGTTAAGGTTACCAGTGGCTTTTGAAATGTGTTTCTTTGGCCATCTGTTGTATAGCCATTAGAAGTATTGAGGGTTTTCACTCGTGTGATGGCACAAATGTTGACGATTACCCTTGGTTGAATTCGTGCATGAATGTACTGTATATGTTGGCACAACTGTTTTGTTTGTTGACCATAAACAGGGATTTTTACATACTACTTTTAAGCATTAGGAGTGGAACACCTGTCATAACATAAAAGTTTCTCACTAGATTTTCATACACATTTTCAGGAACAAATTATATATAGAAATCGAGGACTGCCTGTATTACAGTATCTCTATTCTTTTGGCACAGACATGCTAACTGTGTAATTAGCCACTAGTAATTTGTCATTTCACAAAGATTTCCCTAAAGATGGTTGAGGTCAACTAAAAGAAATTGGAAATGTTATGTGAATACACAAAATCTTGTCAAAACTGGCATGTGTAAAGTTGATGGTATTTGTTTCTGTATTATGAAGTGTTTTCAAACTGAGTTCCAAAGTACATTGTCAGTCATTTTTATTTTTATTCAAACCTTTGTCACTGTATCAGCTCTGTGGATGTATTTTACTTATGTCAGTCAGACTTGTATGTGAGGTAGCCCATTCTCCATGTATTCAAACAACACATGCCTTTGCATGTGCAGATTCTGTCGAAGTACTTTGTACATATGTAAATACTGTAGCAGTTTTGAGGTTTTGTGTTTATGATGATGAACCTTTTGGTGTCAGCAGTAGTATGACAGCTGCTCCAGAAAATGGAGTTGGTTAATATTAACTGTTGTTTCCATACACAGTACCTCTTATGAATGTCATGTTTCCTGTTACTTAGTTTGCAGGAATACATAGGCCTACTATGTCCCTCCCCCCCCCCCCCCCCCTTTTTTTTTTTTTTTTTTTTTTTTTTTTTTTGTCTACACCTATTTTTTTGTTTGGTTGGGGGGAGATATGATGTAGGG
>Ga0131853_10002547_pt1 | contig 32528 bp, 22 predicted proteins | sample TergutLab28metaG_FD_92764 | JGI IMG/M metagenome (GOLD analysis project Ga0131853, IMG submission 92764) | Labiotermes labralis P1 segment gut microbial communities from Petit-Saut dam, French Guiana - Lab288 P1 (version 2) (version 2) | ecosystem: Host-associated > Arthropoda: Insects >... | reverse complement strand
TGTAATTTTCTGTTTTTTATTGAGTGTTTGTGTTTTGACATGTTCCACATCCTTTTGGTTGTTGTGACCGTGTATGGATTAATGGAGTAAAAATAAATGAATGAATGAATGAATGAATGAATGAATGTAACACATTTACTCTCATGATCTGTTTACAGTTTCTATATCCTCAGGCTTGCCTGATAAGAATCTATGGAATGTATTTGAAATAAATAAATAGAACCTTGTAAATAACTGCGATCATTTGCAATTGGTTTCAAAGCTGGCATATTGTTCTCCCCGAAGATGGTACACTTGTCCCCAAACATGTCAGAGACATGCTTTTAATATTTATGAATAATTAATGTTTTGCATTTGGTTGGTGAAATAACACTGGGTACAATAACCTAAACAATGTAAGGTATGGACAAAATTAAAGTAATTACACATGAGGTATGTACAATACAAATCACATTCTATTGCAAAGAAATATTTCACATACCTGAACCTAGCCAGCCTCAGAAATATCTGATTTCGATTAACTTGTAGTACTCTGGAAAAAGCATGAGTCAATACTTTAATTTTCCACAAAAAGTTGCTTCAATTTCCTATTTTGTTACTTGAAATGTAACCATTACAGAAATAAAAATAAAATAAACCCACTGTACTTCATCTCAATCATGGCAAATTGGAAGTTTAGCTTCATATGTAGCAGAGTAGATGAAGGGAGGCAACAGACCACTCTAAAACACTCTACCAGTCTACAAGGCATTACATTCCAGATGCCAGTAACCTCCCATAGCCACCACCACAAGAATCTCACTGTATTTTACATCAGCACATGTTCTTAACTAATGCATGGAAACCCCAAAAACAGCATAATATCTTTTAACAATGAGATACCTTACTTATTAACATTCTAAATTTTTAAAACTGTAAAATATCTCCTTGTTGTGCACAACTTTAAAGTTATTTAAAATGAAAGTCATGGTTTTTACTTTTGATGACAATACTATTTAAGGAAATGGTTTGTAACAGCATTAATTTACAACACACGCCTCGATAAAATGCAATAAGGTTTCTGAATTTTTCTTGGACGTCACTCTATGAAAGCAATGATGGCATGTGGTGCAGTGTACAATTATTTTAAATGTAATGGTGAGTGAAACATTAACAGCTCTCTGCAAATTAAACTGTTGAACAGAAGTGGACACCATAAAAAATGTATACAATTATTATCCCCACTCTCACCAGTAACAGAGCTCATCATAAAAGAGAATGAAGTAGGTTCTATTTCTATTATTCAAAGATCAACATGAAACAAGTCATAAATGGAAAGATTCATAAATCAAATAATGAAACTCGCACCAAACACATAAACCCGCCAATTTCGCTATTGATCCACAATGAGTACTACATTAACGACATGCGTTAAGGAGCAAAGGGTAGGAATAACATAAAGATTGTCGTCTTCTGGGTTGTGAAGCCGCGTACTACGGTAGAAATTTACCGGAGATTAGAAGGAACCTGCACCCTCCACACAGATTACACCGCGTCAGACCATGGAATGCAGTAATTTATACAGTTGGAGCTGTGAAAACTTAAAATCTCGCATAGTATATCACGTCTACACTCACATAAAAAAAATTGAGGGCTGAAAATGAAAAACACACACAAAATGCATATTATTATAGCGTAACTAAAGTAATTACAATTTCGATAACTTCAAATCGATAATTTTATAACGCGAACCGTCAGTATTCGTTTGAATACGTGAAACTACTGCAATATCATTACTTAATAGTTTCAAAAATTCTTACGTAATTCTTCCAATTTGTGGATGAAGTGCAACCACTTTACTTCCCACCAAAAGATTAAATACTACAACACAATATGCTACACGATGAAATTTTACGACTATCACATACGAAAGGACCACAAAACCTCTACTGTTTGTTTTACGCACCTTACCAACGCAGTACAATTCATTCTGATCATAACCTAGAAAATCATACTGGTGTGAATGAAAACCACCTGCGATACCATGGATTAGAGTTCCTTCTGTCCTCATCCGTGCCATATTCGGTTCGGCGTAATCGATCTCGACAATCGAAGCGACCTGTCGAATTTAATTTGTGCCATCTGTCTCAAACTACAGATATCGCACAGCAAGTTGTCAGTGAGTACGTCGTGGCATGGATCAGACGTATGCAGAAGTGGAAGTACAAGTATAGCTCCACGCCATCTCAGCCACGACATTAGAAGGGTATGAGTGGTCGGCTTAACGCTTCGGCAGTTGTGCTTCTGGGGAAAAGCCCCTGGTATCTATTGAATAGGAGGCTGGATGCACCCGAATGTGGTGTGGATGATTTGGGGAAAAATATCTTTGGCTCTTCCCAGTAATTATACCACAATTGCATGGTTACATCTGTCACGTATTACGTATTTCTTTAACGATGCTGCCAGATGTATGACTATGTAGTGCTGAATGACAGGTAGACTAGTGAACATTGAACTGGAAATTATGTGGAAGGAAGCACCAAGGCTTTGTGGATAATGGTAGTTGGAGGATCTGCGAAAAATATCAATTATATTAATGTGATGATGGAAGTAGCCGGTTCCTCTGAAATGTCAATAAATATGCACAATACTCTCTCTGGGCCATAATTTAAATTTGGGGTTCCCAAGAATATGAGGCATGAGTGCTACCCATTTTCTGTCTTTGAAATTCCGATTGGTATAGACTGCATTCTGCTTTCTTTCTCCCTGCCACTTGCGTTGCAACCTGCCTGTATAATCTAAATGCATCCTTACACTTTTGTCTAACTCATTAGGTGGAGGCAGCATGTTCATATCTAAAGGTTGACATTTACCTACTACATAGTGTCACAATCCAGAAGACCACAGTCTGAATAATCACTGCACAAAATCCAGAAAACCTACATGTTTTCTAATTTTTGCTTCAGTCAATTTGCTTAAATGGAAACAAATTGAAATGTGAAGTTATATTACTAAATTATAATGATTTGTAAACTGTAACTTGGATGAGTATAAATTTCAGAATTTGGACTTAAGTGTTCTCATTTCATTTATATTTTCACTTTTATTAGTTTAATCAGTTTCCTCCAATTGTAATAAATTTTGTTACACATTTTGTGCAGTAAAGCTATAAGACTAGAAACCCCTTTTATCTTGGATTACCTGTGGTGCTTGTATCACATCACATCACATATGTATGTATGTATGCATGTGTGTGTGTGTGCATATATGTATATATATGTACATATGTACTACGTAGGTATGTATGTACAAACGTATGTATTATGGATGTATGTTTCTGTGTACATATGTATGTCAAAATTTTTCTGAAATAACAGATAATTTCTTGGACCTGGACTCTTGATCTTAGTGTCAAGAATACCAACTTACCGCATGTAATGTATGTGAGTTACATTCTCAGTGATTAATGCATGAAAACAGTACTCCATATTTAAAAGACAGAACTTTGCTGTACATATTCTTATTCTTGTGAACCTCTTTTGAGGGCATTGCTAACCTAAATTTGAATCAGTACTTAATTGAAATAGGCAAGTGAGGAAGAGAAGGATTTTATTCTTGTTGTTCATATTCTCAATTTAAGTTATAGCATCCATTTGGATGAAAAAAAATATGATGTTTTCTGTGACACAGAAACCATTATAAGGATTGCCACAGCTTAAAGTTGTTGTTGGCGACCCTGCTTTTGTTACTGTTACAAAACTCGCAATTAATTTTCATGTATTGTGTTCTAACAGCCATGACATTTTGATAGTGAATCTAATTGAAAAGTATAATTTATTTTTGGTACATCACAGACTAAGTAGATAGCAGCCAACATAAACTTCACATATTATTCTTACCAGTTCTTATAATCAAATAAATTAATTTATAAATTGGGATCAATAACTTACCAAAACATTTCAGTACTGAGTGAACTATATGTTGAATGAGTACAGCCTGGAAGTGCATTTTCATTGATCGTGCTGATAAATGTCACCAGTTACCAACAATTACGGATAATTAAATGAAAGATTTGTGTGGTTCTTGATGGTACAAATTTGAACAATAATTTTCCTTTATATGTAAAGTAACTCATTCCAGCATTACTGTTGCATACAGAGAATGGTGTTAAAAATGATGAAGTCACAAAATTCAAAAGAATTTTGTCACATTAATCCACAAGCAATAAAAATAATTTAACTTAATCAGTAGTACCTCAAAAACTATTAATAAAGCAAATCTTGGGACTTTTATGTATGTGAATACAACCTAAAATTGTATTTGAGCATTCCAGTGTGTGGCAACATTAGAATAGTAACTGCTAAGTGACAAAAACAAATAATCAAAGAACACAAATTGTTGTTGTTATTATTATTATTATTATTATTTATGCTGTTAAGTTTTCCAGTTGGAAGAAGAAGGTTATGTAACTCATAACTTACAGCATTCCACTAATAATTATAAGACAAGAATCGTTATAGCTTCATATATATATATATATATATCTATTTGGGTGATGTTTTAATGGAAATTCTGATCCTCTTTGATAAGAAAACAAAATATATCTTTATTAAAGACAACAAGTTCGTTATTTGCTATAGTAGACAATTTTACATTGCTGCAATTTGGATATGCAAAATAACACTCCTTTCTAAATTATTTTTACAGTTTGCCCTGCTTGCACATGCACAAAACAGCTACTTTTACAAATCAAAATAATCATTCATACAGTTGAAGGTGGTTAATTAATATAAACACAATTTTTGCACTCATCTGTTTTAAGAAAGAAAACACATGTAATTATTCATTCTTAAATACTTCATAGTTTCAAAACATACACAATAATTGAAACACACATTTAGTTTTTTCGGATGGTTTTAATAATCAGCATACACAGTCAATATATTTACTTATTTGCTTAGAAAGCTTTTATTGACTAGATATTACACTCAGTGAATTTATCATTGTAGATATAACATGAATTGTTACATCTCAATGACTGCACTCTTTGCTTCATGTCAATGAGGAAGAGGCAACAGCACTACGTGGACAGGACACACAGTAACTAGGGATACAGTAGCAAGAGAAAGGACACAGATTATGTACCTAACCTACTGTGAATAAAATAAAATAACTTCATTTATTTTCTGAACACATTGGTTTAAAGAAATCATATAGACATTTTCTCAACTGTACACCACATTTAAAATTCCCTTATGGCATGTTTTTAGGACTTATTTTACATTTACGCAAGAATCGTACATTCATATGCGTAGTATGCAGTGGCTGATTTTGCAGTGTGTCCTTTAGTACTCTGATTCGCCCAGGACTTGGTTCATTAAGCGTTTGAAACTTCCACTTTGGTGAATATATTCTTCAGTGTGACCAATTGAATTTGTCTGAAAGCAAGAAGTTACAGATGACACTTTGAGGCACTCTTTAGATAGATGATGACAATGCAGTTCTCCCTTGTTAAACATGTTACAGTGATGATAATGAATAATGTTCAGAACATTATGTCATGTGCATGAAGGCATCAAGCTTTGTTGACATGTACACTTGTGTCCATTTGCATGCAAGGGATACAGCAGTACCTGCAGAACTGCAATGGCTGAATGTGTGTGTGTGTAGTGTGTGTGTATGTGTGTGTGTGTATGTGGGTGTGGTTTGTGTGTGGTGTATGTGTGTGTGTGTGTGTGGTGTGTGTGTATGTGTGTGTGTGTTGCATGTGTGGGGGTGTGTGTAAGTGTGTGTGTGAGTATGTGTGTGTGTATCAGTATGTGTGTGTGTGTGTGTGAGGTGTGTGTGTGTGTGTGTGTGTGTGTGTGTGGGTGGGTGTATGTGGGTGTGGTGTGTGTGTGTGGTGTATGTGTGGGGGTGTGTGTGAGTGTGTGAGTATGTGTGTGTGTATGTGTGTGGTGTGTGTATGGTGTGTGTGTGCAACCAGAAATACTGTAACATAGTTTGTTGGTGTGAAAATATGACTAGGGCTAGACATGAAGAGCAAAATCACAAAACTGTGACTCCGTAACCTTTATCATCCTACAAAACCAAACGCTGGTCTCTAAAAATTGGCAAATAGTGTGCTATGCCACAGTCTATATGTGGACATTTAAATGTGCATGCTAATACATTTGGTATTTAAATCTGTCACCTGAAGGTTAAAATGAAACAAACATAATTAAATGCATAAATACTGTTCCCATTTGCAAAGTAAATATGAACAAGTCAAAGTGATAAAAAAGGCAGTTCATTTGAACATTAAAATTTAAACCCATTATGATGTAATCCTTAGAATTACAGTATACATTTTTTTCTGCACAAGTTATAATCCGTTGCTCTAGTACACCATGTATGTCAGTTGTGTGAAAGATCCCTCGGTATATACATGAACTCCTTAACATTTAACAGTAAAAAAGGAAGCAGTACCTTTTGTACAGAAGTTGTTCACTGTGTCATGTACAGTGAATTTCAGCTTCCAGTTACTATAGAAGTTAAAAAAAAAATGTATTTTAGTTTGGTACATGAAATGTCATTGGTAATACTTACATTATAAATGGGTCCAGCTGGCACTTTCTGAAATGAATGCAGAAGAATATGAAATATAATTACAGATTATAATTTTTGCTCTGAAGTTAATACCTGTTCTGTGTGAATTTCTAACAGATATAATTCTTGATAATTTATCTCAACTTGCATGAGAAGATGTGTGAGCATGTTCACTTGCAGCATGCAATATTACAGTTAAGTGCAGGGCAACAATATGATGAGCAATATGTGCAATGCATGGTTTTAAGATGAAGAAAAGTTTCATTTGTTTAAATATTAAAATGCGTACAGAATATTGTAAAGTATAAAATGCAAATTGCTAGTATAAAAAAATATACAGGTGTTTCAACTGTTGACTGTAATACGGTAAGTTGCTATATGTTTGATGATATTATTTTTATATTACTTTTAGAAAATAATTTAGATGACCGAATCTGTATCAACTGATAGAAATAATGCGTGTCCGGGCTAGCGGTATACCTCTAGCCCGGACACGCAGTACATGTTGTTATATTCTTTTTTTCATTTGCAAGGGGGAAGACATGACAGGATGGCCAAAACTCCGGTATAAATATCTTCCAAGAACTAATGATTATTAAGCTAATGTGAAAGTTGTGTTTTGGTGGTTGTCTAATGTATTTCCCTGTTCACATTTTTATCTAATTTTATGTGCATCTCATATCGTTAATATTTATATTTTGCTTTTCAATATTTCACACTCTTGTACACTCCACCCTGACTTATTTAGTAGTGTTCCATATTGACATCACCTCCTCTATATATTTATCAAATTCACTTTTATCAAAATTCATAATACCACCAAAATCTAATCTGTAGTCATATTGACTGTCATATACTGTTCTTTACATCTAGAATCTTGTCTTCTGTGATACCTGACATCATGACAGCATTCCTAATCTTTCTTGAAGGCTTTTACAATATGTGTCATGTTTCATAAGATCATGCCTGTTATATTGCATTACTGTTTGCTATCTGTGTGTAAATATGTCCATTTTATGTACCAGTGCTAACCTAAAGGTTGTAATATTATAATCCTGTTAGGGCTGATGTCAGCGCATCTATTCGTCATCAAGAAACTGTAGAGTCATAACATGAACTATCAGGGACAGATGTTCATGACATTTGTAAGTTGTTCTTAAGCAGGTTATTGGCTATTTCTTATTTGCTGACAGCAGTACAGGGTCAGTCCATGTTCATTTTCTTGTCAATTTATGAAGCTGAGTCGCATGTTCTTTCTTATTGTCTTTATGCACTGAATATTCTTATCCTATGTATGTACTTCTCTTTGCATGGTCATGCTATCAGATACATGTCTCAAAATGTGCTCCCATGCTCTCTCTTACCCACTCATATACAGCTAATTGCAAAGCATTTAAAACGCTGTTTAGTAATGTCCTGAAGTAAGTCATAAGAAAATGTTTCGGTATTTGACTGCCATGTGCACATAATATAATAAAGCAAAGAAGGGTTTTTCACTAAATCACTGAAATGTAAGAACCAAGGACTGAAAACATGCCTGAATCTCTTATGGTATGTAAATTTAACACAATATAAAGTCAACACGAATAAATGGAAGTCAGACATTTACACAGAGATGTGAGTTATATTAATTTGAACTGTACAGCTTTGGATGTGATTCTGTTGCTGTTATATCCTCTAAATGTGTTTAAAGTAGAGAGGGTTTTTGCAAGTTCATTTTGAAAGTCTGTTTTAATTGTTTCCACATTACATTTAGCTGTATCTCAAATTTTATATATGACTTAATATTGACCTGTAATGAAATTTTTTTCTCTACATGTAACATGCAATTTTTGGTAAATATAACTTGACGATAATTTTGAATTGTTGTCCATTTAAGTCCAATGTGTACCTTAATAAAAGCTAATACTTTGCATAACCTGTGGACTAATATGTGGGACTTCTTTTTCCAAATTTCTGTAATCCCTTTCAATCTCTCACCTTGCCTTTTGTTAATTTGATATAAATGTTTTAAGCCTACTCTATGCTTCGGAAAAACTCTCTCAGAATGTAACATTTGCAAGGTTTGATATTGAATTTATGATGTTGTTACTTCATAGAAGTACTGGAACATTTAAAAGTTTAGGTGCAATAATTTATTTGCTCAATGAAATAAAATGTTGTGAGAGATTGGTGTTGGCAGACAGTTTGGTGTTACGTTACGTTATGTAACAAAGAAAAATAAATATACAAAGTAAAAAACTGTGTGTATTACTTACTTGGTATGGGTGGGGACCAGGTGCTCTCTAAAAGAAAAAAAATTCAGAATTAAGATGTGTTACTGATTAAGGCCGTGCTACTAGAAATGAGCCACACTGAATTTTTAGGTGCATTTTCAAAATTGTGAAAAGCAACTATAAGCTTTGTCATGTCTGTCTATCGGTCTGCACAGAACAACTCGGCTTCCAATGGATGGATATTCATGAAACTTGATATTTGAATATTTTTCAAAAACTATCAAGAAAATTCAAGTTCCATTAAAATCGGTCAAGAATAGCGGGTACTTCAGATGACGACCACTTGATATTTTTTGATCATATCTCGCTCATTTCTTCTTAGAATGAGAAATAGTTCAGAGAAAAGTTGTAGAGGAAATCAAAACACACATTTTGCGTTCAACAACGTTTTTTCAAGAACTGTGCCATTTATGAGATAATGTGGAAAAGTACAGCAAGGCTGGCTGCAGATGACAATATGGCGCATGCATATTGCATGCTGGATAACTAAGGCTACACACACTTTCTCAGCATGTATAATACTTAATGCTTTTCCACTGCAACAATGGTTGCAAGAATACACCTCAGTGTTATGTTACACATACATTGCCTGTCTTGTTAGTCTTCAGAAAGTTTGTGCCATTATTTCTATTATGTTTACCAACAAATTTATGAAGTGCATTTGTTGGTAAACATAATAGAAATTCTATGAAATGCATGGTACTTGCTATATCAAGATTTGCACCATTATGTTGCAGCCAATTTACAGGGTGTTGCAGGATGTAACTCAGAAATGTGTCAGTATCTTTCAGTAAGGGAAATGAATATTATATCCTTTGCTCTTGTACGAATAAGGCTGATGGGTGTATGCTGAATATCATAAAAACAGAAAGTTTGTTTTTTACAGTACAGGTCAGAGTCTATTACTGGTATCTGATAATCTGAGATGAAACTCTGTAATTTTTGTCTCATATTTTTTCAAAAACTATCAGAAAGGTTTTCAAATTATGTAAGATTGAAAGTATGCAGCATAAAAATATTCCAAAAGCTGTCTGTCAAAAATACTTTAAATTACAAATATTAATACATTCTACTGAGCTTCCATTATTCCTTCAAAATCAGGTATGTATTGAAATACTGTTGAATAAAACTTGGACATCATACTGCGGGAAACTGTCATTAATAAGGATATTTAAGCCCTTTACGAGCTTGGAACAACAAACACTATGCATCCATTAGTCCATATTCACTCAGATGAATTTAGAACCTACAGTTTTTCTTTCTGCTTACATGCATACTCACCAGTACCCTTAGCGCCTGCAGCATATTGGCCTATTCATTAAATTCAAAGAACTTTATTCCCAGAGTATCATTGACTATGTCACTGTCCAACTGTCTCCTGTCAATTTCTAGGATTCTCTGCCTTCAAATATTGATATAATATTTTCATTGAAGGAGGGAGCACCATTTTGCAGGGAATGACAAGCAGATGCATTGCACTTTGAGGCGATCCATTTACTGCCAGCTTGATGGATTACAAACTTGTCTTCGATGAACTCTCCTCTGTCTTTTGGAACCTTACCCCATTCCTTCATTGATAGCATGCCTAAGATGGTGGCAGTTATGTTACCTTGTGTTGTGCACTTGGTGAAAATACCCGAGTTTGAGCTGGAGCTGTCACTTCTTGGATTGTGTCGCCGAGTTCGGCTTCCTGGAGGGCTTTAAAAGTCTCCGATTTGGCCGGGTCATAGCTGAGTGTCTTCCTCAAGCTGGATGTTGTGTAGTTTGATGGTGGAAGGTGTTATTTTGAGTTGGGTGGTGTCAAGACAGTACAGTTTGTGTGTGTGACAGTTGGGTGGTGTCAAGATGTGGGCAGTAGTGTACAGACAGTACAGTTTGTGTGTGACAGTTGGGTGGTGTCAAGATGTGGGCAGTAGTGTACAGACAGTACAGTTTGTGTGTGTGACAGTTGGGTGGTGTCAAGATGTGGGCAGTAGTGTACAGACAGTACAGTTTGTGTGTGACAGTTGGGTGGTGTCAAGAAGTGGGAAGTAGTGTACAGACAGTACAGTTTGTGTGTGTGACAGTTGGGTGGTGTCAAGATGTGGGCAGTAGTGTACAGACAGTACAGTTTGTGTGTGTGACAGTCACATTATTAATGGAAAAGCAATTCAGATAAGAGTGTGAATTACAAGGGAGCTTACGTTCATTGGTATTCATTAATTATTAGTTTTGTGTTATAAAATTGAGTGTGACAGATTTTAAAGAAACAGTTAAATGTTACAAATCGTGGAAAATTGAGAATGAACAAGTCAGTTTGCAACCAGTAATCACGTGAAATACGTTTAGTTTCATGTTGTAAATAACATTATTAGTTAGTTAGAATAGTGAAATTTGCATGCCATAAATTGTAATTAGTATCGTTTAGCATAACGTTGTTGTTTTTGTTGTTGTTGTTTTTGTTGTTGTTGTTGTTGTTGTATTTGCATTTTTTGTTTCATGAAAGAAAGATCAATGAAAATACTACCATTAGAAATGCAGAAAATGTTCTACTTAATATAAAATCTATTGTCTCTTTATGTATGTGTTTCATTCAAAAAGTGAAATATCTTATATATAACAACCATAAATAATTTTATCAGGATTTTAATGTAATGCTTTAATATCATACATATAACCAATTCTGCGCCAGTATTCACTTCACACTCATGAGTACTATACCTGAAAATGGCTTGGAATTCCACTAGTTTATGTTAAATTTGGGTTTGATTTATTCAGGTATTGTGTTTGTTTAAGCGAGTTTCATTTTAGAAGAAAATATTAGTGAACACCAACAAAGTTCCAAAAGAAACACTTTTTTTTTCATTCTGAAAGAAATATTTTGTGAGTTTTGAGTTTCTGACAGCATCATAGCAAAGGGTTCTGCTGGGATATGACACTGCATCACAGGGTAACTGGATCCTGAGGTTTCCATTACCCCATAACACAGTGTCATATCCCAGAAGAATGGCATCCTCAAGATGTACTTTATTTAAATTATTAACATACTTGACAATAAACCTCTTTGACTCTCATGTTATGGTAACAACCTTTTGTAAAATGAATACTGTTTCTTTCTGCATATAAGCAGGTGTCTGGGCACAGTGCCCTTAGTGCTTATGGTGAGTACAACAGAATGTGACACATTCATAATGTCAGTGTCAGGTGGCAGGCAGCTGTCAACTCACACTCTGATTGCTTGACTCACTTCCTTTTGCTCCACTCTGATTTTGAGTATACAGCATTGTACTTCACAAAACCCTTTGAAAATAAATGCCTTAACTAAAGTAAAGTTTGTGTACCTGTAGATAATATACAATCATTATTTTATCTGGCAACTATTGGTAACCACTTCATGTCAGCATGTTGATTAAATAAATGCAGCCCCTGCAAACAGCTGCCCACACACAGTGAAAATTTTGCAGGAAGTGATGGGTGATAGTTGTCAGATAAAATATGGACTTTTTGGTACAAATATTTTAATGATGGATGCAGTTAGTTGCTTTGTAATGATTCACAGTAAAGTACGAAGCATGCTAATCTGTACCTTGTAAATTCAAGGAGATAATTTTCTTCATAATTCTGTTTTATATTAAGTCTGTTTTCAAACAGCATCCCCAAAAGGTAACTGTTTAAATACCATAACAACAAAGACGTTCACTGTAAGGCCATGTATCGGGAGATATACTTACAATGACATTGATCTTTCCAGGAACCTAAGATGCCAGTATACTACAAACTAATTTAGGGGTTGTGCAAGATTTCACATTCACACAGAATAGGTGTGGGGATTACATATCTTTTGGGATGTGACACAACAGCAGTAAATTTCATCAATATAAGGATACATTTCAAGTAACTGTCAAAGTCACATTCATAATTTAACTTTATATAGGCTTAGTATTTTATTATATGAATAATAAAGAAAACATAAAAGACTCAATGAGAATTACATTTTTATTTTGCAAGGATGTATATCCTCATATGTCTCATCATCTCATGGTGAATACTGTACCACACATGAGCCTCCAGTGATCTGTGCATGGTATCAAAACTGGTTACCTTCTGAATTCAGTTGGCTGGATCCAGCCGCTATAATCATTGATGAATTTTGCTGTCAAAAACTTGGGTACAGTTAATTTCAGTTTTTGTTTTCAGAGTCTAGTTTTAAATTGAGCCACGGTTGGCTTCACAACTGGCAATGACTCAACATTAAGCACACTGCTAAAAATAACAAACAAATACTTCAGCTCTCCAGTGAACTGAGCATTGAATTTTTATACATGATGCAGTCTCTCTAACTACATACACCAGAATCTTACATTCAAAGCATAATAGCAAATGTTCAGCAATGTACATTGCATACAGCAGTACAGAACTACTGTCAGTTGCAATGTCATTAGACACTGCAGTACATACCCTGTTAACAACACTGTGCAAATTGCAGTTACTATGTCATGTATGTCATGCATGACATTATATTAGTTGTCAATGATCACAAACACAGATTTTAGCAGCTGACAGTTTTTGTGCATATTTAGTAAGCTGTCTTAAAACCAAGTTACTGTACAAGTAGTTTTATTAACACCAGACTATAACATGATTTTCTAAATATATAGAATTGATATAATACTAAAAACATGCAGTCTGATGCCATGCATAATCCAGTGGGCAGTTTATTCTTATTAATTGCATGAAGCACTGATTCACTCACAAAATAAAACGTATCATAAAAGGAAGTTACTTTGTTAATTGGACCATCCTGTAAAAAAACGAGTCTTGTTTGGAAGCAATATATTTTGAAGCCAGGAATATGAAACTGATATACATAATTAAAATGCAATACCAAGTTTCAGGCTAGCCATATTGTGATTCAGTATGCAATGAAACATAAATTATGCTATCTAAGACTGTCAAATAGATGCTGAAAATGAATATGAAGTACTGCCTGCATAGGCATTGTGATGTATGTGCAAGTAGCACACTTCATGTTTTATTGCATACTGTTTTAATTAAGATATACCAGTTATTCCTGCTTCATCACTTTTTATATTATGTTACATCGTACTTATTTTAATACATGGAAATTCTGAATTCAGAAATAAAAATTAAGAAAACTATTTATGACTGTCAAGCAGACATCCATGTCTTCCATGTACAAACAAACAGATATGAATAAGATTATATGAAATAAAATTTTCACATACATAAATCAACTGAATTACATGAATCTGGCAATTTTAATATCAGTTTCAAAATGGGCACAAACTACGCAAGTGTAGAATTTCAGCTCTACTTTGGCCCACCTGAAGCAACCTCCTTTTATAATAGTAAATTTAGAAATATTGTTACACTGAACTATTACCGTGCTTTACCCCCACAACACCGAGCTTTATGCAAGAAGGCAGTGAGTAGAAAGAAATAATATTCTGTAATTTGCTACATTTTCTACTTGCCTCACTTTGCTTTGATTTGGTCGATTCAGCGTTGCAGTTCCTACTCTTGCACTGTTCCTAGGGTTTTGCAAACCAAAATTGGATGTATTAAAAATACTCATTCGCCATTTCTCTAAATAACAAGTATTACCTAACTGAAATCAATGGAGGGTCCAATACATACTTCAAAACTGCTTATTGTCATTACAGTATTGTGTACAAAGCATGCTGTAAACTTACGGTGTAATCCCTGTTTGTGATTGGATTGTCTCGGCGATGTTTTGATCAGAATAGAGCCCAATTGGTGAATTGAACTGCTTGTGCACTACCTGGAATGTAAATTACTTTTTTAAAATCAAAACATTTCTTTCAAGGGTCAACACATTTCTGACAGATGAAATGCAACATGAACAGTCTTTCATTTTGTATAGTCAATAAGTAGTCCTGTAGTCCCACTTTTCGTGTAATAATGGATTTTTCTGAAGTCACAATTTTGTTTCCAAATATTAGTTTTTCAGGCAGTCAAAAATAATTTCTGCCAATCACAACCTTTAGAAAAATGGTGCTAGGACTTCAGCAAGGTCATGGAATTTAGCAGGAATAACAGAGAAACCCTGATGTTGAGGAAAGGGACAAGGGCAATGAAATTCAAACCAGTTTTACATGCGCATGCACACACACATACATACATACATACACACACACACACACACAAACACCAGTGAAATATGTGGATGCAGATATGTATGTATGTATGTGTGTCTACACTTTATGTCTTTACTCAGAAGAACTGTGCTGTCAGTGCCTTGGTGAATGAAATTCATCACTATTAAATAAACACAATGTATGAAAGGAACATATAAATCTGTGCTTCACACACAAACACACACACGCGCACGCACATGATGTCCTGTCTTATATTCGCCATTGCACTACTGTGTATTGCAACAACATGTGAAATCTGTGCAAGAAACAGTACAGGCTCTGCAGGCTGCTCACTGGCACATGTTGCTAATTGTATGAGGTAACAAGAACATGCGATACAGACAAGAAACTGCTGACAATGAATTATGAAAAAAATTATGTTTAAGGGAAAGAAGGAAAATAAATTTTTCCTTTTATTTTTAAAACCTTGCAGAAGCTCAGTTTGTGTCCATCTTACAGTAGCAAGACCTGTGTACAGAAGCTTGTGGTTGCAGGCTGTCCTGCTGATGATGTAGTGACCAACAGTGAGGTCATTCAGAAGAAAGTGAGGTAGATGAATCAGTGTTAAAACTGGAAATCAACAGATCAGGCACCAGTTGCTGTTTTTAACAGTAGCAGCAGAAGAGTGGTACTAAGGCAGGACAGAAGATACAAATATTACTGTACAAATACACACAAAATGAGACACATCACATAGCCTTTTTCAGCTTCAAGATTATACTGTTGCAGAAGTGCTGTTGTTCAAGCACATTTTTGTTTTTACAGTACGTGTCATTTGTTTGCACAAATTTTCATCCTGTCAGCACATTAAATCCAATTAATGCATTCAATTATAATAGGTTACTTCAGGTTAACTGAGTTCAATTTAATTTGGTTCAAGCTGCTTTTGTTTTGAGCTTTGTACAAACATGAACTAAACGCCCCCCCCCCATCAAGTCTGCTGATGGCTGATGATATATCAGTACATGAAGTGACTGGTCACTCTCTTGTACAGCTGTACACCTTCAGATCATTCTGTGACCCACATATTCAAATGAATGTCACAAGAATATTTCTGAAGCAAATTCTGTATTAGTTTCAGATCATCTACCATTGTTGTATTATACTTGTACAAATTGTTCCTCCCTCAATTATTACACATACTGAATGTCTTTACATATGTAAATTTTTCATTCAGCTGGATGTCATCATGGTTTAAATTATGGTGCAGCATTTGTGCTGCAGAATATCAACATGATTCCAAAGAACTGTTCCATATTTCAGCTGGTAGGCAAATTCCTTCATTTAGCTGAAGGCTTACTTTATGGATACATATGAATAAATATTGAGGACTTCTTCACAAATGTCGAATATTTAGCTTAAAATAACCAGAAATAACCTGGATTTTTTCATAGTTTCACATTATTTCAAATTCTATACCCCTAATTATTCTAAAAGCAAACTACTGTAATGTAAGACATGTGATTTATTTTATATATTCATCATGTAGTCTCCTCAGTTTGGCAGATATGTTTCAAAGTAAAAGCAATCATCATAATCACCAAACCTGATGACTTCAGAAAAAGTAACACAAACATGTTGCAGACCAAACACACACCCACTCCAGTTAGGAGAGAAAATCAAAGAGTGAACATCAGTAGAACCTGGAATGAAATCTAGGTATTTACTGAAAACATCAGAACAGTAGTTCTAAATTGAAGCTGTCATCAATGTGTTTGTCCTGGGAGGAAGCTGTGGATAACAATATTTATATATAGCAATTGTGCACAGCAAGTTGTGTCACAACTGTTCAGATCTTCAGGGGCATGATCCTGGAAGGACTGAGTTGCCATCATCTTCAGGGACAAGCAATCCTCCCATCATGGAATGCTTGATCCTGAAGATGCAGGCACCACAGTACTCTGAAATGTCAAGCAGTACTCTCCCACCAACACAACACCACATCCCTGAAGACGTATGTCTTCTGTGACACCACCATGACAATCTCACATCATTCAAGTTTGTCATATTGCTGTGCAGTAACTGTATCAAAATACATGATAAAATAATATACACTGGTATTCACATACATAAGTAAACCTCAGGCTTTACATGCAGAGTCAGTGTGAAACTGGAAGGCCAGATACAGATTTACTGGGTCCCTTGTTTCAGTCATACTGAAACGTTAACAAGTTCAATTTGTATCAGACAATAAAATATGACTGATGTTTCTATGTAGTTACGACAGATTCTGAAGGTAATTCTATGTACGTTCAAGATACAGACACTTGCCAATGAAATACTAGCAGCATAGTGTCTGCAATCAATATGACTCTTGTATCATTACTGAGCCTCAAGCTCCTCTCTCTTCTTCACATTGTTGACAGCTGTCGTACGTCTATCGTTCAGTGGATAGTTTGTCACCTGCAGGCACAGAAACAACACCAACGCAAACCACACCATCAACAAACCTGCATCCCAGCTGCTCCCTCGTCACCTGCAACTCTCTGCAGGACACTGTCTGCAACCTGCAGAACATGGTAACAATCTCCGCAATAGTTTCAAAAGAAAAGTCATTGTATCCCCTAACAGCTCACACACTGCCATTTATTTTATTCTATTATTATTTTAGAAAATTATAATAATTGGTTTCCAAACCACATCCATGCCTGTATTTTGTACCAAACAGACCCCAACTTTCATTATTACAACCTGCAGTTAACCTGTCCTGCAGTAGCAGGCTGCTCAGTTAAATACATATGACTTCATCTGTTGGGATTTACCAGCATGGTACTTTGCAGCTGGTACAGTGTTTTAGTATAAAATGCAGTCATTCTGTCAATGACAATTGGACCACTGATGTGTAGCACAGACTTACACATCACCTTTTATGCATTTGGTGCATATGAAATTAAACATACACATAAACTGCAACTTATATATGCAATGTTATATATAAGGTAAATGATACAGAAATTATATTTACATAATTTTTGTACATCCTGTTGTGTGTGTGTGTGTGTGTGTGTGTGTGTGTGTGTGTGTGTGTGAGTTAGTGAGTGTAAGATTTGTGTTTAAGAGAGTGAGAGTGTGTTAGTATGTGTGTGTGTGAGTTAGGGAGCCGTTAGGAATGAAACAGATAAAAATGTAAGATACCAAAAATGAAGGTTGAAATCCTGTCCATGCCATGAAGGCAGATGGGTCAGAGTTAGAGGTGTAGCTCCACTCATTCTAGCCTCAGGACTAGATAGAGGTGAGTGGTTAGCTTCATGTCAAGGCCACTGTAATCCCCAGGAAATAATCTTGGTATCCATTAAATAGGAGGCTGTGTAGGCCCCAGGGCCGCTCTGGTGTCTTCTGTGAAAAGGAACATGTCTGGCCCCTGGTGGCAATCAAATGCTGGTTGCCCAGCCTACAGCCTAGTCATGAAACTGACTCAGCAATATAGGCTCATAACCAATGACAAATTTCTGTCTCAGATATTTATCACTCTGTGCTGTAAACTTGAAAGTTTAAAGTAATATTTAAATTTTTATGCAATTTTAAACTGTTGGTGATTGTCACAATTACTGTACTCAATTAAAAGATTGTTAGAATGCCAGCCAAATGTTTATTTTACAAAATCTGAATTTCTCTGTGAGCATATGTGTCAATTTTATGAAGTATTACATACACAATATTTCCTAATAGATGTAAATTTTTGTATCGTTTACTTAATATTATGTAAACCTAATTATTTAGTTTGCCAGTACCTCTCTTAGATGAGATGAATTATGCCTTGCATCTTTGAGATACAGACTATGGAGGTGAAAGAACATCCCATTTATTTAAATTTATCACACTGTTTCACATGTAACCTCAGCCCATGTAAGTACCCAGATAGTGGAGCTACTGCACATTAAATTATTTTATTATGTTCCATTGCAAGTTTCGTCTCCGTATTCACAGCAGCCCACCACTGAACCCTAACCTGCACCACTTCTAGAACACCTTTTCTCATGAAATTTCAGTCTCTCTCTTTAGAGTTCGCAACCAAAATTTTGTATGCATTTCTCTTGCCTCTCATGTACAATCATTCACCCCCGCCATTTTGATCCCCCTCAGTATAATCATACTACCAATACTTCACTGAAAGTATAAAATGTGAAACTCATTTCTCTGCATTTTTCTATGGGCCAGTCCTATTTTCTCTCTTGAAATACTGGGTCAATATTTTATCTACAAATAACGATTGTTACTTCCTATAATATAAAATAATAATATTTTATTTAACGTTCCATAAATCCACAATAAAAACAATAAGGACGATACAGAACATGTCAAGAGCAATACCTTATGTAAAATTATATAAAACTATATAACTGTTTGGAATCAAACAGAAATTGGTTCCAAGTCAAGTACATGAATGACGTTTAATACCAACAGGACAAACCACTGTGCAACGAGAAAAATGCAGGAAGTTACAAAAAGAGGAACAAGTCAGATACAGACAACAAGCAAATTGTGGCAAAATAAATACAGATAGCAATTATATGCATGTGGATAACATTAAGACAACAAACGCTAAGATTTTTTTTGTGAGACTTAGTGACAATAAACATAGATTATTAAGACTATACATTAAGTAAATGGTCTTATTAAAGACATTTAATGGCACATTATCAGCTTGTGATAGATTATTCTTCTATGGAGTAAACAGAATGTATATGTAGGAATCATAAACAAAATTAAATTTCTTAACATTCTTGATTTTAAGCTTTCGCCGTGTTCTATATGTAAAATGTTTTCTTTTGGGTAATTCCCCGGCGTCTGAATTCTAATAGCCGACGTTTCGGAACCTCTATCAGTTCCATCTTCATATTTCCTAACATTATTAGATATATCTTTAATGTATGGAGGAAGATTACTGAAGATCTTAATGCCCATGTAATGTACTCCCCTTTGGTATATAGTAAGATTAGTTATGGGCTGATAAAAATTACTGAATTGTCTTGTACATTTAGTATGATACTCCTAATTCAAAACAAAAAGATTTTTTTTGTAACTACAAAAAGCATAAGTGAAAGGATATATTGAGACACAAGAGGCAGAATTTCCAACCTTCTAAACAGATTCCTACAAGAGACCATACTATTACAACCTGTCGTAATTCTAATTATCCTTTTTTGCATTCTGAATATTTTTATACTATGGGATGAGTTTCCCCAAAAAGGTAAGCCATAATTTATGATCGTATTAAAATAAGAATAGTAAATAGTTTCCAAAGTATTAGGAGATATGAATGGTTTAATACTGCTCATTGTGTAACATGCTGAACTCAGTTTTGGGGTAATATACCGTATATTCTCGAATCCAATCCGCACTACTTTGTGCCGATTTCTTAAACGAAAAAAAAAAAAATTAGTTCGCGATTCTAATCCGCTCCTTTCCTTCAACCGCCCCTTGCCTACAAGACAGACTGATTGAATAATATTGGATGTTACCAATGCTTTAACCGTCATCCGTTGCATAAGCGATGCTTTGGACGTAACCGAAGATGACATTCTATGGGAGGACGATGGTGAAGATAAAGATGATAGTGACTGGGTGACGGATAACGATTCAGTTATGAGTGATGACGGCGAGTCTGATGAATAATAAATATTATATAAAATTATAAATCATAAATAAAATAATAAATTACTGCATTGTGTTGTTCTTACGGCACGTACAGCGGCTCTATCATTTTTCCAAAATCCAGTTCACGACCGCGAATCTAATCCACACGCGATTCTAATCCGCATCTGATTTTTTAGCCCTCTGAAACTCTAAAAAGGGTGCGGATTAGATTCGAGAATATACGGTATTCAGTATGACAATTCCAGTTTATTGAAATCATGTACGTATATGCCCAGAAACTTATTAATAGGTAGAGTTGTTATTAGATTATCATTACAAACAATACTTTATCAAGTGTGGGCTTGTTTTTTGTTTTAAATTGGATTTGATCAGTTTTATCAACGTTTATGGAAAGTAAATTTACTGTGAACCATTTATTTACACAATTAAAAGCTGTGACCATATTAGTGTGAAAATCTTTTGAATTAGGACTTTTTACATATTATATTTGCATCACTGGCAAACAATATAGGTATTGTTTTATCATTCACGGTTTTGGGCAGATCATTAACATATATAAGGAACAGCAATGGACCTAAGACCAATCCTTGAGGAACACCATCAGTTATTTTTTCCCCATGCAGAAAAACTCGTTTGATTTAATTCTTCATCCGAGATTTGAACTCTTACATATCTGTTATTAAGGTATGATTCAAATCATGATTAGCTTTGCCATTAACACCATAAAATTTTAGTTTTGACAGCAAAATATTATCATTTAAACAGTCAAAAGCCTTTTCAAGACCAAAAAAAACCCCCCTACTATAAATTTACTATTTAAGGCTTTTAGGGTTTCACTAATTAGCCGATATATAGCTTTATTTGTTGTAAAATCAAATCTAAACCCAAACTGTCCTTCTGCTAGAATTCTGTACTTATTCCAGTGTTCCTGAAGTTGAATGTACATAACTTTTTCAAGTACTTTTGCAAAAGAACTTAAAATAGCTGTGGGTCTGTAATTAGAAATGTTCGACTTACCAACTTTCTTAAACAAAGTTTAACTACTGTATATTTCAGACGGTCTGAAAAAATTCCCGAAGAAAGTGATTTGTTACGTATGTCGGTTAAAGTTGAGCTAACGAAGTGAGATCTTATTTTTAGTAATATCCAGAAGAATTTTTAGGTTTGAGATACTTTATTATATTTTCAACTTCTTTAGTCGATATAGATTTTGGATTAATATTTGGGAAATGATTCTTGAAAGACTGCATTATCGTGTTATCTGAGTTATGAGAACTGAGTTCATTTTGTTTAGTGTTCATACTTTTAGCTATAGTTAAAAAGTTTGTATCAAATGCATCTGCTATCTCTTGGTGATCGCTAATTTAATTCCCATCAATATTTAAAGCGTTGATCTCCTCAGTATTTTCAGTTTTATTGGTTTCTAAGTTTACTGTACGCAAATAGTTTTGCTCTTGTGCAAGGATTTGTTATCTGCATAACAAGTTTTTTGGCTTCCTTGATAACAAAAGACAGAATTTCACAGTATCTTTAACCTTTTGGCGCCGGAATTTTTTTAGCACACTCTGTATATAAGATGTGAATAATACAGGAACCAAATATGTTAGAATTATGAAACAAACTGCATTTTGAAGAGAAAGAAACGGAGAGTAGACACCATGTTTAAAATATTCGGTACCTATTTATGTTGAATAAATATATAAAATGCAACTTTAGAGGTCAGCGGTGCGGTACGTCAACTATAGTTGACATTAGGCGTCAAAAGGTTAATAATGATTTATGAGATGGATTATTACTGTTCCTGCATGCAATAAACAGTTCTCGTTTATGTTTACAAGAGGTTCAAATTCCTAAGGTGGTCCAATTTTTTGTGGGGGGGGGGGGGTGCTATCGGCCCACTGATCGTATTGACGTAGTCCACTCAGCAAATCGCACATTTGCGCAATGCAATCGAGGAACATCAGCTGTCAGGTGAAGCAGGACCCTGTATAATGCCAATGTACATGAAAGTAGTTTACCTTCTGTTTCATAAGTACTTCAGCTGACGCATCATAGTGGGATGGCGGCGCTCTGAACTTTGGATTGGGGTGATGACGTAAATATGATGACGTGGCTGGAGCATCCTTTTTCACCTTAGCCCCTGGCAGCACGAGTGGTGTTGTGCGGTACGGCTGAAACAGGCAATGTTATGTGAGCTTGTTGCGTTCGTGGGGCAGGGTGCGGTATTGCCTTCCAGCAGAACAACAAGAATAACAATTTTGTACGCACTGTGATGGGCATTTGCTCTTGTTCCGTACATAATTAATAAGTTTATTGAACCCAGGACTTAAAATTTCCACCTCCCGCTTGGAGCAGGTTTGCCACCTTCTGATCAGTACCGCCTGATTTATACGTGTATGTATGTATGTGTGTGTGTGTGTGTGTGTGTGTGTGTATGTATAAATTTCCGGCAGCCATCTTAACCCCAAAGGTACTAGCCGCTCAGGCCTATCTATTTCAGCGACCCATTGTCACTGCGACATCACATCACCAACAAACTCTGCTGACTAGCTCAGTCGGTATGGCGACTCGCTACAGCCTGGACGGTCCGGGGATCGAAACCTAGTGGAGGCGAGATTTTCCGCACCCGTCCAGACCGGCCCTGGGGCCCACCCAGTCTACTGTACAATGGTTACCGACCCATTCCCAAGCGTAAAGCGGCCGGAGCGTGTCGTTGACCACCCACCCCCAAAAGAAAGAATAGAGCTACACCTCTCTTCCCCTCTTGGCCTCAATAGCCTGTTGTAGGGCGAGCTTTACCTTTACATTTATGATTCTCCTACGAACTAAATATTCTGTCCCTAAGTCTTGATTTTGATTTCCATTTCCAGTGACAAAAAAACGTAACCACCACGTGTCTTGTCCCACCTGACCACCTTTACTTTCACCATATCTAATTTGCACTTCGCTAATTCTCTTACGGCTGTCTCAAGTGACCGGGACCCACAGGATCGTCCCAGTTTCCTGCCCCATGTCCATTTTCTGCTCTACAGGTCGTTCCAAACGAAGTGTCTACGTCCCAGCCCCCCTTACGGCATTTTGTAACACGTTTATATTTATGATGAGGTGCTGTTCGCCACTCTCCCAGCTTCCAAGTGACAGGACCACCCACTGTCGGCTGTCGGCAACTGCTTAATATATTCTCAGCTAAGGTCCATTTCTGCTGGCCGTCTCCTCCACACGCAACACGAGGAGGGCGCCATACCGTGATGATGGACAGCACACGTAGCACGGTACAGAACAACCAATGAATCCAGAAACCAACTGAAATTCGTAACATTGAGAAAATTTTCACGTGGAAGTTCCTATACGAACTAAACACACTGCATAGTTACATGACATCTGGCATATTCGAGGAATTATGGGTCATGGCACCGTGTAGTCTAGTGGGTTCGTAATGCCACCTTCTGCCTCCATCTTCAGGATCGAAACTTTGTTCTGTTTTCGTCACTCTTACTCTGCAGATGGAGATAGCAGGTTTCCTGGAAAATACGGTAATCGGGAACAGTCTGTACGGTGTCACAATCTGCATTACAAATCTTTACAATTTGTACCTTAACTCTGACATCCAGCAACTGCCGGGAAGTGTGTGTGGGGGGGGGGCGCCTTTTGGAGTCACCAACACGACAGAGACGTTAATGAAAAAGTAGATTTGAATAAAGTTGCGTCGCTAAAACTGTGAAGAAAGGAAGACGACTGGAGGAGTACAAACTGCAGCTGAGTGACAAGCTGCACTGTCGCTGGATGCAGAGACACTGGAGGGAACATTCAGCACCCAGCAACACAAACCGTACTGCGAGTCATTAACCAAATTACAGGTACATGAACACAGTACGAATATATAATGAATTTTTTTGTGGAATTTTTATTTTACGTCACTGACCGCCATCTAGTGCCGAGGTTAAGAATAAGTGGCGCTACAACTCCACTCCCCCCACACGCCTTCGTGACGCGGACAGGCACAACTTTACCTTCTTTACCACAACCACTGAGGCTTGTAACTATGATACTGAAACGCCGTGACGCAGCACCACCCCCCCCCCCCCATCAGCAATGGTACAGACCGACGCCTCTGATCACGTATCTACATGCACGACGTGGGATACAGCCTATTTTTAGCAGCACATTACTTATCTTTGCAGGCGACGCACTTAAGACCGCGGTAACGGCTGTACAGTGCTGTAGCTCGCTGCACAGCGGGATTCTGAAATACAGGAGACTCAGAGATGACGGACAAACCTACTCTAACGTTGAACCAATATACCATCAACACCATGATATTCGAGGCTGAAGAGAGTAACAACGGTGACACTTCAACAGATAATAGCAGGGTGATCGGATCAAAGAGGATGGGAAGAGCGGATCATGTAACATGCATAGGAGAGATCATTTTTGTAAGGCGTGGTAATTAAGGTTGTACAGCAACTATGTTACGGGCTAGAGGCTAGAAGCTAGAGGATAGAGGATAAAGGCTAGAGGATAACGGCTAGAAGCTAGAGGCTAGAGGCTAGAAGATACACGATAGAGGCTAGAAGTTAGAGGCTAGAGGATAAGGGCTCGAAGCTAGAGGCTAGAGGCTAGAAGCTAGAGGATAAAGGCTAGAAGTTAGAGGCTAGAAGATAAAGGCTAGAAGTTAGAGGCTAGAAGCTAGAAGCTAGAGGATGCACGATAGAGGCTAGAAGCTAGAGGCTAGAGGCTAGAGGATAAAGGCTAGAAGCTAGAGGATAAAGGTTAGAAGTTAGAGGATAAAGGCTAGAAGCTAGAGGCTAGAGGATACACGATAGAGGCTAGAAGCTAGAGGCTAGGGGATAAAGGCTCGAAGCTAGAGGCTAGAAGCTAGAGGATAAAGGCTAGAAGTTAGAGGCTAGAAGCTAGAGGCTAGAGGATAAAGGCTAAAAGCTAGAGGCTAGAGGATACACGATAGAGGCTAGAAACTAGAGGCTAGAAGCTAGAGGATAAAGGCTCGAAGCTAGAGGCTAGAAGCTAGAGGCTAGAAGCTAGAGGATAGAGGATAAAGGCTAGATGCTAGAGGCTAGAAGCTAGTGGGTAGAGGATATAGGATAGAGGCTAGAAGCTGGAAGCTACAGGCAAGAGGTTAGAGGTTCAAGGGATGTTTCGGATGAAGATGAATACAGTTAAACTCTCCTAACAGATAAATGTCCTGTGTTTGCGTAATGTACTGCTTTCTGCCCCGACAGAGCAATGTCACTATTTCACTTTCTGTTACACTTCGTACCGATTGCTGTACTGTCGATAATGTGATCGCCCTCGAACCAAGGTATTCTGTCATTAATGCGGGTCCTGTCAGCGGAACTTTGGCAGCCTGTTTTGCTATTTATAATCCCCCGCTTTAGGGCAGTCAGGTTCACACGCGTACGTTGCTATGTCCCAATAAGATGCTCTCCCGCTGCGTTTATCGGTTTTATATTACACTGCAGTGCCACTTACGCCTTACTGGCCACCCAATGGCTCAGGGCTTTCTCTCCGAAGGCCCCATGACTTTACTGTTCCAGAGGGCGTCACAAATACTTGTGTTGGCCCCAGTAAAACGGCAAACTGCACAAACAGCTGCAGACACTCCCCACTCCCAGTAATATGGCAAACTGTACAAAGAGCTGCAGACACTCCCCACTCCCAGTAAATCGGCAAACTGCACAAAGAGCTGCAGACACTCCCCACTCCCAGTAAAATGGTAAACTGTACAAAGAACTGCAGACACTCCCCACTCCCAGTAAATCGGCAGACTGCACAAAGAGCTGCAAACACTCCCCACTCCCAGTAAAATGGCAAACTGCACAAAGAACTGCAGACACTCCCCACTCCCAGTAAAATGGCAAACTGCACAAAGAGCTGCAGACACTCCCCACTTAACCGGAATCAATTCGCAATTCCACACTTAAGCATTTTTTAAAGAAGTGAAATTTGATGTCACAACAGTTTTTGGAGGCGATCCGAGTTCTTCCTTGCGGGAATGGAAGCGTAATGGAACGAAGGTGGCGGAAGAGTACTGCTGGGCGATAACAGAGGTGAGAAGGGGAAGTCGGTCATGCTCACTCCCTGACGATGGCACCCAAAGAGTGCCGACGCATTTAGTAGGAGATTTTGTGTATTTGATGTGTTTAAATTCCAGCGAGCGTAAGGTTGTTTTTGTGTGTTCCGGCTCCAGTGTTCTGGATTTTGGGTTTCAACCGGACTTCCTTGTGCACTCACATTTAACCGAACATACGGCGCATACGTAATTCCGATTTGCGCAACAATTCGACTTGCGCCGGACCTTCCGGAATGTCACTATTGTGTAAGTCTGACAGTGTCTGTACATGGCTGCGAGCAACGCAATGTTCGACACATGCCTAGAATTTCAACGCAGACGGAAATTCTATGCATCAAAATATCAACAATTTTTTTTCAACGTGAAGAAGGAACCGGAAGGAAACATGTCAACAGCGTAATTACGTCACTGCCGCTTTCTTCACACACACACACACACACACACACACACACACACACATATATATATATATATATATATATTGACGTCACGACTAATTTATGCAACACGCTGCAAGAAACTGCCGGAAAAGATATCCCGTGCTGTACCCAAGTAATTGCGGGAAAATTAGCTCGAAGTCTGTAGATAACCAACAGCAGGATATCTGTAACAATACCACGTAACACCCCTTCAACCACCTGATCACGATGCTTAGCCTTTCCTCTTACATTTGATTGCTGTGTGTGTGAGTTGCGATCTGTATCCTAGGTCACTACATACACCATCTGTCACAGCACGGACAGAACTTGGTTGTACGGTCTGTAAGGTTACCGAAGGTGTCCAGCTGTTGCATGTCGTCTAGCAATACAATTACCACAAAACTGCCACAATTATCGTTACGAAGACTTAAATCTTATGTAAGGTATCTAACATTACGCACATCTGTTACGTTATTTCCAACTAACACATTACAACACGGTGACGGAACCTGCACTGTTACGCACGACGCTACAATCGACGGTAGCCATTACGTAACATAAGATAAAATACCGTTTACGGAATAATGGCGGTCCTTTTTACGACAGCCTAATCACAGAAGCAGTGTCATTGTTGTGTTCAGTGTTACTGTGTCGCTAAGCATTGTTGCCAGCTGGATGGCTGTATACAGTCGTGCTGTGTCGTATCTGATAAACTGACGGGGCAGTTTGGTGTAACGGCTCCGCGGCACATTAGAAATATCCGCTAGGGCGTTCCGTCGCCATGTGTGTCTCAGCTTACTGTCACAAACCAGCTGTTAACGGCAGTATAGCGGTTAGTACAAGCCACTGTGCTGTTACAGGCCACGCTACAATGGAATGCTGCTGATATAAAGCTATGTGTAGAAGGCGTTCCTCACCCACAACAGAGCGGACTCTTCTTCATACTGTACCCTGGCAGCCATTGCCATCCTCTGTGGACCACAACCAGCAACCAACTGCAGCAGCGAGTCACACATTGCACAAGAATCCCCCCAGTCCGCTCTGCTTGCCAATCCCACGATAGATTCCATATTGCTGCCGGCCATCACAGATTTTCCGTTACAGAAACTCCCGGAATGTGATTTGTACATTCCCCATATACAGTCTACTCGTTTTATCCCATATAAATGTGCTCTAGATGTCTCGCCCTTCAAACTGGGCGCGTATGGAAAAGCACAACGCAAATTTATTGGGGTTTTGGGGAAAATTTTGTGTTCGAAGACAACACAGCAGTTGGTACACATATTTAATGACTGTATGGGCAGTGTGCTCCTAATTGTGAGTGGCGGTGTTGTTTGAATTAATGTGGGGAAATGTCACAGAGCAGTGTGACTAGCTGTAACACCTGGACAGGGTACAGGCTGTCCTACGAAGGATTGCCAGACAGTTCGGATCCCTAAATGTAGAGTCACTAGAATGTTAAATGTATGACGTTCAGTTATAATTTATTTAACATACTCCAGAAGCACACTGATGTATTTGTCTTATCTTGCATGACTTTACACCTTCTGTCACGGGAGAAATCCAGGTCCATTCACAAAGAGAAATTCCTGGTTCCTTATCAGTGCGAAATTTGCGACCACCGAGTGTTTCTCCGGAGTTGAGACTACTACAGTGAAGAAGTGGAAATGGCGGAGGGTCAAGAAGTCCTAACAGGGCACTTTAACTGTTTGCTTATGGGCGTTTACTTCAAATGTGCCACAATTACGAAAACAAATTTCCCTCTGACTTTTCTCACGCTCTGTTTGGTGTGGTTACATATTATTATTATTACGTGTCACTGAAAATCAGGTACAATTTAGAACATCTATATTTACTATAGCAACGAATCCCTTTAGCAGAATATCAGTGCTCTGCCCTCTGCCTAATTTTGCTCCTCAGGCCAGTCCATTACACTAAAAAAATTCGAACTAAGTAGAAAAGACCAGTTCGATACAACTTTCTGGTGCACTGCAATAAACAAAATTAGATGCAATGTTTATGTTTCTTCAAACTAAGCTACCTTTATATCTGTTCCACAAAAATAAATTAGGAAGACGGTTTAATACGAATAAGTCGAAACTTGTCTCTTAAATTCCGTCTTTCTGCAATAAAGGGATAAAAAAATTGCTTCGAACTTGAATTTTCTTCTTCTGTTAGTTTTTCGCTCAACGGGATGTTCGTCAAACAAATATAAACTTTGTAGTGCCGGTGAAGGGCGACTGTTTTGTGTCAGCGATCGGTGGCGCTGCAGCAAATGTGCTGTTTTCTATCAGTGACCGGTGGCGCTGCAGCAAATATTCTGCTTGTTCCAACCTGCAGTTCAGTTGGAATGTTACTGCAATAAATTACTGCACAATTGAACTCCGACATTTGTTACATCGTTAACCGTCTGACTACCATTTTATGTCCAAGAAAAGATCATAAACGCCATTTTTTGTCCATTCGCATTTAGTCAAACGTGCGGTCTGCATAACATGTGGAGATCCGAGACAGTCTAACAGGCCTGTTATTTGAAACGATCAGCTGAAGGCAGAAGGCAGGCTGCCTATCCTCAACTTTTCGACAGGTGAAAAAAAAATGGAAAACTGTTCCTGTGTGTGCCATGATGGTGTAGAGGGGAGGCAGAGGTAAAACCTCCTCACAAGCTGAATGCGAGTCGTTAGCTTCACACTCCCGCCGCATTACCCTAGGCCAAAGGGTCACCGGGTACCCAGAAACCTGGATGAGTTCCGCAGACGGTCTAGACCAATTTGACAGTAGTTCAATTCCTTACCCTTGCCGAAATTGGGCCGCGAATCCTCGGGTGTACAACCCGTGGGTGACTCAGTTAACCCGTTCCCCTTACTGTTTCAATAGGCCATAAGTGACAGTTCAGTAACACTGCAATGCGCGGCTGTAACATGTTCATTGATACTGTACTCTCTGGAAGATGTCTCGAAACGTCAGGCACCGATAGGCCGGTGTTGTGGCGTCACATCTCAGTAGAACGGAAACCCCACTCTATCTAATTCTGATTCATCGATTGCTAAACTGGAAGCAAAAGTATTGTTTCGCGTTACACTTTGCCTACATACTGTACAACATGAGCATCGTTCAGCGAATGTTGGCAGAACTGGAGGACAGGACGCGTATCATGTGACAGTGTCGGGTGGTGGGCCTGGGGTTTGTAGTGAATAACAATATACTTTTATGAAAACGGCGCTATTGTTGCTAATTGCGTAATAAGAACTCGTATCTCGTTCCTTGACATAAACGAGGTGCGTGCACAGTGTCAACACTTGTTCTGCCCCTGCTACACGATGACGAAACTTACGGTTCACAGTTTATATACCTTCAAACACTAAGATTAACCTGATTTACATTTAAATATAGGTCGTACCGCGCAGTAAACAATTCCTTCTTGATTATAAAAACCAATTATTGCATCTTAGATGGCATCGTCACGTTTTGTATATCTTACCATTAAAGTGTTATGTTAACCGACGAACACAACCATACAGATCAGCCATATATTACTCCTTTATTCAGCACTGCTACATATTTCGGCTGTCTATATCAGTCGTCACATTTTTTGGTTCACAAAAATAACAAAAAGCAAATTCTTCAATATGTGATTTACAGTATGCGGATTTGTGCACAGTAACTGCAGCAGCCTACTGGTGACTGTCCAAGTGCTGTTCACGAATCCCTCTACAGAAACCAGTTAGTGTGGTTCAGTGATGTGTAATACTGCATTGGCGTGCACAGACTGTTAAGGCTTCTTCCAGTACTCATTTTGTTCTTCTTTTTTATTGTCTTATTTTATCTTACCTTACATTACCTTTTTATGTTTCACCCGATACATTGGATTATACCCAAGCAGTTTCTAAAACCGTCTTTAATGTTGCCACTCCATTTTCAGAATAACACTCATCACTACTTTTACAATTTTACATCGCTGTTGGAAGAAGACGCCTCTCCCCTCTCTTGCTGTACTGTCTACCTGATAATGGCTGATTTAAACAGTCGAAACATGTAGCAGCGCTTAATAAAAACCAATATTTTATATCTATATGGTTGTGTTTATCGGTCAGTATAACACTTTGTAACACTTTAACGATAATTTAAAGCTGTACAGTGAAATAATCGCTGTTTGTTCTCAGATCCACCCCAAAACACATAAATACAGTGTGTGGGCAGAACGTAGAATTGTTGGACGTTAAACCTGTCGGTGCAAATAGTGACCGTTGGCCTAAAGATGTTACAACAGTGTAAAGATAATATCTGTTTGCTTCGCACAACATTAAGGCTATATGGCTGTACTAAATTTACGCGACTTCCTCAGTGCCTCACGCCCTCAGTTTCCGTGTGCCATACAGCCGAGTGGCCACAAACAGAAATAGCTCAGGACATGTAAGCATATTGCATCATTCCGCCACTGGGTCAGAATCTTGCCCCACGCAAACGTAACCTACAACAGCAGTTCGTTTCAAATTGCGTTTTCCCTTTAGTGTGTCTGTTGCAGCACAGCGACGTCCAAAACGCAGAGCTGTTAGGAGTTCGCACACTGTGTCTCGACATTACGTATCAGGCGTACCAACATAAATATTACGTTGCAAATTACACAGCCAGTGCTCGCACATTCTGATAGATTCGGGTTTAAAATCGGATGGTGAAAGGAATTTAGATTAGCCAAAAAGATGAGATTCGCACAACTTATCCCGGCATATTACGGCACCTCGTTATACAGAACAATGAAACTGCCCTAATAATTTTTAGGTTTGTGCACAAGGAAAGGGCACGATTACAAATGGTTTTGGCATAACTGAGACAGCCATAGAACGAGAGTTGTGAGGCAAAAAGAAAGAGGGGTAATATGCATCTTGGTTTCGTTATTAGGAACAACACAGGAACGTACGTGTAACGGAACATGAAGGCACGTTCGTGTAACCATTGTTGTAGTGCGACAGCAATAAGAATTGCATGTTCTGAGTGTGTTTTTGTAACTTTTTGTACCCAGCATGCAATGCGCATGCGCCATATTGTCCTCTGTGGCCTGCCAGGCTCTACAGTAGTTTCTCACATTATCTCATAAACGGCAAGATAAAAAACAGTTATTGGACATAAAATGTGTGTTTTGATTTCCTCTACTGCTTTTGTTTGACACATTCTAATTGGAGGAAGAACTTAGCGAGATATAATCAAAAATATCCATCGGTCTGCATGTGCAGTACCGCTGTATATCGGCCTGCATGTGCAGTACCGCTGTATATCGGCCTGCATGTGCAGTACCGCTGTTTATCGGTCTGCATGTGCAGCACCGCTGTATATCGGTCTGCATGTGCAGTACCGCTGTATATCGGTCTGCATGTGCAGTACCGCTGTATATCGGTCTGCATGTGCAGTACCGCTGTATATCGGT
>Ga0131853_10002546_pt1 | contig 32530 bp, 22 predicted proteins | sample TergutLab28metaG_FD_92764 | JGI IMG/M metagenome (GOLD analysis project Ga0131853, IMG submission 92764) | Labiotermes labralis P1 segment gut microbial communities from Petit-Saut dam, French Guiana - Lab288 P1 (version 2) (version 2) | ecosystem: Host-associated > Arthropoda: Insects >... | reverse complement strand
TGCCCACTGAAATCACCGCTTCCTAAGTTAGTCATAATTCGTGTATCCCAAGCCCCTGTATCAGGATCCCCACTTGCAGGAACTGTAGCGATACCCCTTGCTCCAATTGCGGAGACGGCGATATACAGTCTGGCGGCCTGTGGGTTATCACGAGCCTCTAGGGCATAAATAAACGCATCAACCGTAACGCCTGCCCCACCGCTTACTACATCATAAGACCCCAGCCCTGCGACAAAAGTCCGTGGATAATTCAAAGATGGAACAATCACCAATCCAGATCCGTCTGGGCCGTCCGCAACGACATCGACACGGCTGCTTATTTGAGCATCTCGTGTGGCTTGATCAGCAGCAGGTATATGAACAAAATAATGCGGGATAAGGCGAGGCCTTCCCCCTGCGTCCGTAAACGGAAGCGGGACAGGAGATGCTTTTAATTGATTTTTAATATATCGTGGGTTTGCCGCACTTGCAGCCATACTTGGATTAAAGTTGGGATTGGAAATCGAATGATAAACACTGTAAGTAGTATTGTCAACATCAGTGATTTCAATCAGATACTGCCTGGAAGTCCAAACACCATTGTCCAACATGATTGTGTACACCCCCGCACGGGCAAGGTTCATACGAGTTTGCCTATGACGAAGTATGTCACGCCCGAGCAATTCTCCACTAGGACTCCTTAATTCAAACGAAATTACAGGATTAAACATTCCCGTAACAGCAGACTGGAAGTTTATTTGTAATGCCCCATTGAATACATTCGGATATCCTTCCGAGTGCACAACTTGCGGGTCGCCACTTAGGTTTGTCCACTCGTAATCAACGCTTGCTTCTGGCAAGATTGTATAGAAAAACCAAACTTCACGATATATTAGATGCCTATCCCCCATAGACAATCTGGCAGCGGAATAAAACCTAACCTCCCATCTCTCGTGGATATTAGCCTCAGGAGTTATTCTAAATGTCGAGCGGTGTGTTGGAATTTGTACTTCTACCCAATTATCTCCTTGCAATTCCCATTCGGTTTCGTAAATTACCTGAGGATTGAAATCCTCAAGGCTCAACAGAGCCCCATCTCTTCTAATTTCGATGTGATGAACCATGGTCGTGAAAGTCACTTGGACACCATTTGGCCCTCCCGTATAACGAATGTCACCAGTTGACGGATGCGTTCGCCAACCATCTAAATAATCAAAATCCAAGAAATTTCCGAAATATCCATTGCGCTCAACTATTACTGGCCGACCGAAATGGTCTGTTACGGTAATAAGCAATTCATGCTCTGAGGTCAATTCAGGATTGCTGATATTAACATTTCCGACAATTGGCATGTCCACTTCGACAACAGCATTTATAGTTGGGCTCAGGTTTTCGACCCTGACGGTGAACAGTGTATTTTCACGGAATATTGCCGGCAATTGTGCCAAATTCGAAATGGATACATTTAATGCAGTTGAATTAGGAATTACACTGACCCCCACCGTATGCCTTGGAGTACCCTGAGTTATTTGCATCAGAGTCAATGGGTGGAATAGGCCAAAGCCATTGTTTAGCAGGATTGTGACTCTGTCCTCGCGTGCATCCTCCAGCCAGCTGTTAACAATATCTATAAAATTAAACCAATTTGGATTTGACATTTCTTGAGGATCTGTTATCAATCCTATTTGATCATTGAATGTTCCGAACTCGGCCACATTCCAAAGTCGCCTGAACATTTGATTACCCACCCGCAGCGTGAAATATGGATTGCTATCCCAAAATGCCTGCCCCTGGGTCAAGCGAACATCTGTTCCAAACCAAGTCAATTGCCCCTGGTCAAGTAAGTTGTCAGTGCCGCGAATCCCAGTCGTCATAATCTCATCAGAAAATTCACTTCCGCGAATATTTATGTAATAGCTTCGCGTATTTCCTGCCCTGTCGGACTCGACGATTCGGAAGAATCTATTGTGTGTCGGTTGCCAAGCTGTACCAGTCAAATGCACAAATGTGTGGAATGGTTCTCCATGACTGAATCTGTGAGGCCCGCTGAGCGGTTGACGGCTTGGAAGGACTTCAAAGAATGAAAGTTGGAAGCTGTCTAGCCCTAGCGTGTCAGCGGCAAATTGCCATGCAGCAGGAACCGAGAATATAAATGTTTCAGCATTAACTGGATTAATAAACGAGTCTCTAGCAACCCACAGAGAATCCTGAGCCTGAATTGCATTCAAGTTGTTTTGTGGTGGTGTGTTGTCAATATGTAATTCGAACACTATGCTGCCTACGGCAGGGTCGGCGGTATTCAGAGTTATTACAATCCTGTCACCATTTTGCAAACCCCATTCAGAAAGCCTATATTCAAATATTGTAGCTGTGTTTACAGTAGATTGAGTCAACAGCGAGCCATCAACAAGTGGGTTAAAGAGTGCAGTTATTGTTTGACTTCCCCCACCTCTGTGAACAATCACGGAACTGGAAGTAATATCAGCAAAGAACATATGCGGATCGCTTCGCGTATATCGGAATACCAAAGTATCGTCAGGTGCATATTGGGAAGAGAAAATCGTCAGGCGGGGCGTAGGTCTGTGAGGTTCTGTCTGCAATAATGTATCATTTAGACGGAACACAGCGTCCGAGCCGCCCTCTACAATTTCGAACAAGATTTGTGAACGATTTGCCATGTTAGGTATCATGTCCCCTGCACCAAACAGCTGCCATCGCAACCCTCCACTGCCGTCCGTGAATGATACACGATATATTCCATCTGTTGTAACTGCATTCGCTTGGGCATTTACGATTGGAGTTGAGAATTGGCCGCTGCCTTGATATTCTTCCAGCGTTGCATTAAGGCGAAGAGACGGGAAGGTTCTTTGCGTTTCAATTCCGTCAACTGTCGGGAAAGTTATTTGTAATGTATCGGAGCCGAACAGAACATCCGCATTATTATGACGATAAACATGCCCGAACTTTGTACCACGGTATCTTGCATTCGCTGCGGGCAAGGCATGATTAGGCAGGCGTACATGAGCAGTCGAGTTTGTCTGGATAATCATGTCACTGCCCGGTGTCATTGTAGAGTTCGCGAAAGTTTGGAAATCAACATGAGTTGCTTGCTTGTTACCAAAATCGATTCGAATGTCACTGTTCCATCTTGGGCTTGGGTCAGAGATTATCGGTGTTGGGTCGACTATTACGAAGTGATTACGGATAAGCTCGTCCGCTGGGGCTGTACCATCCTCAAAGTATCGGGTTATTATATATATCCCTGGCGGTGTATGGTCTTGAGCATGATTAATAGGTAAAAATATTGTTCCTTCTGTTGTGTTACCAATCGGTTTTGTGTATATGTCTTGGTTAAATGTTCTGCTTCGTGCGAATGGGAAGTTAGGGTTTCGCACCATTATTGTCTCTTCTGGGTTACTTGGATTGGTGTCATGATAAAACCTTGTCCATGTCATTGGATAGAACGATAATTCTATCCTCTCGACCACATTTTCAATCAGGGACTGGGTAAATGTAAAGCCCAAGAAATTTCTGTTGGAAATTCCACCTGGCCGTACAACAGAGACATTTGGTGATAATTCGTCAAGACCTGTGTGAAAACTGGAATGATCATATTCCAAAATTACACCACGCGCTCGATCTGGGTTTACGAATAGATAATACAAACTTTCGTTCCCCATGATATCAAACGAGCGGAACAGGAAATATCCGCCTTCTGGATACTCGGCCGCAGTAATTGTGTAGTAGTGCCCAGCAATTGGCCTGAATGATATCTCGGCCATATCAGTGTTTGAGACAAGGGCTCTATCCATAGGGATAACCAGCTGGCCATTGGCGAAGACATCTCTGTCGACCAGATACTCCCAGATCGTTTCTGTTAAGCCTCTTTCAAAAGGCATAGACAAAAACGCGTCAATTCCGTCAACATCTATTGTTTTGTATTCGCCGAACCCGACTCTAGGTGGGGTCCCCACAGGATTAAATAATATCATGTTTACATCTTGGCCTGGCTCGCCTGGCGGAGTCTGGGCAAATGCCGCACGCGTATTGTCGATGATTAACACGAATATACTTTGATTTCCAACATTGTCATAGATTCTAATTATGTAAAGGCCAGAATTAAACAAACTGTCATTTAATCTCCATCTGTTTTCGACTGGGTCAAATATCGTTGTGAAATCGATTGGGATACCAAATGCACCACCAGGAAGCAAAATTCTATAAGGTGCAGCTAATTTAGATACAGTTGCATCAGTGGTCTCCTGGGTAAAGGCATCACCCATATGAACGAATGGAAAAAATTCACCGATGGCATGTGAAAACCCTACTCCACTTGGTTTAACACCCCATGTCAAGTCTGCTGCGAAACTTGGATTTCCACCCGCCCCAACAATTGCGAAGTTAGCTTCGTTTAGGAATTCTCCACCGTTATGTTCAAGCATAAAGTTATCAATTGGGCTGTTATCTACGGTTACTACAAACCTAGTCAAGGCTTGACGACTGTTACCGAATCTTATCTGGAACTCCCAATCTCCTTCTGGGACAAACATACCATCAACTTGTTGCAATCCTAGAATTAATTCTCTGGTCACTGGGTCCCGTGCTAGGGTTCGTGGATTATTTGCTATATCCAGAAGTGTGTCAGAGTTGAACTCGAATATCCTCAAGTCAACCGCAATTTCAAAGCTGAAGGGAGATTCTTCGCCCATCAATCCATCGTCCATGAAAACGACGAAAGATCCACTGACAGGGACACGACGCCCCACGAATTCGTTAACATGAAAAATGTCGTATCCGCCACCTTGGGCTGGCACCCCTATCCGTACATCGGAAACATCAACAATGCGGAAGTGGAATACCTGCATGAACGGTGCTGTTCTAGGAGGTTGTAGACCGTGGGTTGCCTGGGCAAAGTTGTAATAGAGTGTTACTATGTATTCACCCGCCGCAACCAACGGTCTGTTTGGATCGAAAGTGCTGCGTTGCCAAGTAGTGCTTCGGGCAGGTCGGAACGATACTCTGGAGATAACATTATCATCATACCTGAATAATGCAACATTCCCGCGAAACATTACTGGAGGGCTGTTCGTTTGAACAACTCGGTAATTTAAAGGCAATGAGTTCCATGGATTATCCAAGTATCCTTCCAGCCACAACTGGTGGTCAACAGAGCCGTTCCTTCCATTATCTGTATCAAACTCGAGAGTCCTTGGAATATTATTTACGGCTACTGGAGGAAGAATTCTTGTTATATCTGCACCAGCATTCGGCATGCCATTCCATTCTTCGCCCCCGAACCATGTCAACTCGCGTGTGGGGAACTTGGTATAGAATGCTTGGTATCCGAATATACCCAATGTCCAATGATAATTAGAAAAATGCGGGACAGGTATAAGAACCGTTTGACCATCCCGAGCAAACATAAATACCATTGTCGCGGTGAATGCATGTGTGCCAATCTGGTCAAAAATTTCGGTGTGGACTGGATTACTCTCCAACATCGTTATCTCTGTGGGACTCAAAAACCAAGTGCTTGGATTTGCTGAGTTAATTGGATTAACTGGACGAATTGGCCTGACCAATTGCTGGGTAATGTTTTGTGCATTTCTGAACGACAGTTGCCAGTTAAATCTCCTTTGGTCAATTGTGGTCGTCGGGTATGGACCAGCGAAGTTGTAAAAGAACTCGTTAGGGCGAGCACCCCTCATAACAGGAGTCGTTGGGGTTGGGTCACCCGAGGCAACGCCGCTGATGCTTGGGGCTGCCTGATAGTTGCTGGCATGAATTATATAGAAGGAAAATTCTAGCCTTAGGTGAACACGGTTTCCCAATGGTGCCTGCATCGTTATTCCAAAGCTGAATCGGTAATAGCCCTCGTCCATGAACATCCCAACATACGAGAAATCATTATTGTTGAAAATTTGATTAACAGAGGTATTCGCGTTTGCCTGGGCACTTGTTCGTGCCATGTTTCGCAGGCCAGCCACATTTTGATTTGTATCCGTGATAAAATCTCCTTGCACAGTTGCCCCGCCACTTGGCGTGAATGAAAACCACTGATCGATCAGAATATCAGCAAGATTTGTCAACTCTAGAACAACAAAATTCTGGATACCCCCGGGCTGGGTATCATCCAGCATAATCATACCAAAGTCAGTCGTGTTAAGTGCGTCCGGATTAGAAGGAATAGTATTCGAGCCCCAAACATATCGGTTCATGTCGGCGTGACTGAAGATTGGCCGTCGGTACTGTGGCAGAACCTCTGTTCCGAACGAATTGAAGAATTCACCGCGCAGAGTCCAATCTTGTCCCCCACCTTGCCTGAGATTGAATCGTCCGACCTGATCGCCTGGCCAACCACCCGCTGGCGGGGCTGGCGGTGTAAAGTGGAACCCCCTGTCAAAATTATAAACAGCGTTTGTATTATTATCCTGCCTATTTGGTTGAACCGATAAAACAGCCACAATAACAGCCACAGTTAAAACGGCAAATACAAGCACGCTTCGGCGTAAGACTTTTCTCATCCATCGCCCCCCAATATTTTAGTATGTTCTAGTCTAGCGTATTTACGCGAAATTTAGCAAACGAAAATCAGAAGTTTTTTGCTTGACGCCCGCCCAGTAATATTGTATATTATATAGTTAGTCCCCTGTAGCTCAGTGGTAGAGCGCTCGGCTGTTAACCGATCGGTCGCAGGTTCAAATCCTGCCGGGGGAGCCATCAATATAGTCGGCCCGTAATCCTAATATATAATCCGCACTAATTTTGTAGTGTTTTGCTAGTTTCACCAGCATTTCAAGATTCAATTCGAGCTTCCCTAATTCATATTTACTGTAGTTTGCCCTGTCAATCCCAAGGATATCCGCTATTTGCTGCTGATTAAAACCATGCTCTATCCTCAACTCTTTTATCCTTTGACCAACTTCAATTTTCATGTTGACAGTGTGCCAAAATTACCCATATAATAATCCGAGTGGGTAATTTCTACCCAGAAAGGAGCCATATGAATCATAATTGCATTTACGAAATAATTGCGAACTACCACAATATAACCATTGACGAGGTGAAAGAAAGCTTGATATTCGCAATAGTCGATGAGTCTATTATACATGTTATGCTTGTTGAGAAAAAGATTAGCGACTAGCCTTGCTATCCCTTAGTAAGGTTGACATAAGGCCAGTTTCGTGATATCCTGAGCTAGACAAGGAGGAAGGGGGAATTATGAGTAATTCGTATTCACAGGAATTAAAGGACTATCTTAGACATGTACTACCCGAGAGAGCGGATCTTTTACAAATTTCAGAACAACCAATGAAGACAGATCATTATGGATCTTTGAGCTACGAGCTCAACAGAGAGATGGCGTACTTGGAAATACAAGATCACGAAATTCTGGCTGTTACAGCACCAGAAGATTTAGAGGCACTGAAGGACAGAATCAGACTGAAAGACAGAATATTCTATGTAAAAGAAACCGCTTACGCCGAGGAACATCCCGAGAATGAAACTATGAAAAGATACTATCTTCCTGAGACCGAGCAAGAAGGGCTGGAAGTATAAATATTGCTAGTCCTTTGGGTTGATGATTATTTTCACCTCGAGGACTTTTTTTATGGTCGATTTTGTGACAGTGACTTGCAGGTTTTTAAAGTTAAAACCCTCACTTACAAGCGGGATTTTACCGAGCTGCTCTGTTACCCAACCACCGACCGTGATGGATTCAAAATTCTGCTCTGCCTTGATGCCAAGTGCCTGGAACATTTCTTCGAGATTTTTCGTACCCGAGACTATAAAAGTGTCGTTATCAATTCGTTTCAGCAATACCTGTTCCTCGTCGTGTTCGTCCCAAATTTCGCCGACCAATTCCTCTATTATATCTTCAAGGGTTACAATCCCGCTTGTGCCGCCATGTTCATCAACAACAATTGCCATGTGGACTTTTGATTCTTGCAAAAGTCTTAGAACCCTGTCTATTTTCATGTTTTCGGCGACACAGAGGCTTGGCTGTATAATATCTTTTAATGACTTGCTCTCAAGCAGGCAGTAGTTATAAAAATCCTTGATATATATGCTGCCTACGACGCTGTCAATTGTTTCCGAGTATACAGGCATGCGGGAAAAGCCATGCTCTTTAAAGGTGTCGCTAACCTCTTCGATCGAAGCATTATGCGAGACCGCTGTTACGCTAACTCGTGGAGTCATGATATCTTTTATCTCTTGGTGATCAAACTTGATTGCTGACTTGATTAGTCTAGAATCATACTCGTTGATGCTGCCCTCCCTTTCGGCGGTTTCAACATAATTTATAAGTTCGTCATCTGTTATCTTGTCTTTGTTTTCCAGCCTAAGCACTTTTCTCAACAGTTTTTTCCACAACATGAAAATGGCGTTAATGGGGGCAAGTGCGAACAATAGGACTTGCATCGGCCGCGAAATTAACATCGCAAAAGTTTCGGGCTTTTCCTTTGCGATGCTTTTAGGAGTCACTTCGGCAAAAATGAGAATAACAACAGTTGTTATGATGGTGGACAAGGTTACCGCAAGAGAGGCGTCCCTGATAAGACCCGTGAATAAAATAGTTGCCAAGCTTGCAATAGTAATATTCACAATGTTATTTCCTACAAGGATGGTGCTTAATACCTTGTCGAAATCTTCAACAATCTTCAATACTCTGGCGGCTCGCTTGTTGCCGTTTTCTGCCATTGTCTTCAGGCGTACTTTATTTACAAATGATAAAGATGTTTCCGCAAAGCCAAAGAATGCTGAAAAGAAAATTAAAATTATGATTGCGGTTAAAATGCCTGTGTTCATTTTTCCAATTCGGATTATAATATACGGCAAACATATTTGTCAATCTATTTTGACCCTTCAATGCGACTGGTACGCTTCGTAATATCGGCCTTTTTGCCGCATTAGCTCGGTGTGCGTTCCTCTTTCTATGATTTTACCATGGTCAAGGAATATAATTTGGTCACAATTTTCAATGGAGGCAAGACGATGGGTAACAAAGACCTTAGTCTGCTTTGGGTATAAAGAAATGATTCTTTCGTAGGCCTGCTTTTCAGTGACAGTGTCCGCCGCGGACATGGCCTGGTGGAATACAACCAGGTCAGATGCCTTCAGGACGGTTCGTGCGACATTGAGAGCCTGACGCTGGGAATTAGAAAGGAGTGATGATTTTTCCGACACTTGGGTTTCATACTTTTCAGGAAGCTGTTCGATGAATTCGTGCCCGCCTACTTTCTTTGTGACATTCATAACATATTCGGGCAAGGTTCGCCTGACGCCGTACAATAAATTCTCGGCAACCGTACCACGGAAGATAAATGGTTTTTCGAACGCGATGCCCAGCTTGTCATAATATGATTGACGATGAATTTGTTTTAGGTCAACGCCGTCTATCAGAACCTTTCCATCTGCAGTCTCTTCAAGTTTTGCCAAGAGTTCGACAATCCTGCCCTTGCCGTTTCCAGTTGGACCAACGATAGCGACAGAACTGCCCTTTGGGATAACAAAAGATACATCGTCCAAGATTATCTCGCCCCTGTGTACGGAGGTTACATTTTTGAACTCTATTTCACCGATTCCAAATATATCTATGTGTTCGTCTTCGGTTATCAGATCAGGATGATCAAGGATTTCAAAAACCTTAGGTGCCCTCGCGTTTACTAGTTGTAATATGTTGGTAGATTCGGTAACTATAACTGCGTTTGCTAGGAATCGGTTACTGAAGACCAAGAAAGCTGGCAACGCCCCGAACTCTGGAACATTGCCGTTTATGAACAGGATACCAAAAACAACAGTGACCAGAAGCAACATAAAGTTCTGGATCATAACGATATAGGCCGCATTCAGGAATGTCGCAGTCTCCTCGGCAGTTGTTCCTTTCGCCTCCTGTCGGTTGAATTGTTCGTACTCCTCTTCACCGCCTGTTAGACCGTGGGTCTTGTAAAAATCGTGCAGGGAAATTCGTTGCTCAGCATAGGCAATAGTATCTAACAAGATTTGGTTGTTTCGGTTAAAATATTTCTGCGTCTTTCCAGATACGAAACGAGCAGCAAGGATGCTTAAGGGCAAACTGCTGATTACAACCAGGGCTAGAATCCAGTTGATAGAAAACATTGCAATCGCAGTAATGATAAAGAAGAATATCGCCCTGGATAATCTGAAAATCCCCATTAACAATGTCCTAACAATCTGCCCCGACAAGTTCGCGACTCGACGAGATATATCACCAGTAGCGAAGTTTTCAAGATACGAAATTGGCAAGGTGTCCAGCTTCTGCTTGACCCGTGTCTTCATCTGGGCGGTCAAGGAGTTCTCGTGCTTTATTATGAAAAATACTGCGAAGAGTTGGAATACTTCATTAAACAATGCCAAGACCGCAAAAATTACAATATACCGCAGGATAGATGATAAAGTCGGATTAATCCCGTCCAGTATAGAACTCTCCAGTGTGTTGAATATCGCATTGGTGTAGGTCGGCATCATACTGAACAATGCAATACCTATAAGTCCAACGCATATAAGGGCAAGGACCCGCCAGCGAAGACTTTTGAAATATCCAAGAACACGGAAGATTGGCTTTTGTCGTAGAGGTACTTTTTTCGTCATGATGTCACCACCTCCACAGAAAGACTTGGAGACTCGCTGATAATATCGCCGACTTCTGTTGTGTCAATTTCTTCTTTCTCGTCCGCGGCTTCTTGCAATATTGTACCACTTGTAGATGCGTAAAACCTTTGATACTCGCTGTTGGTCTTTAGTAGATGGGCATGTGTCCCTTCGCCCTTGATGCGGCCACTCTTCAGCACATAAATGTTGTCACATCGTTTACAGATTGCTGCGTCATAGGTCATAAAAAGGGCCGTCTTTTTGTCTTTGGCTAGGCGAGTCATCAGGTTGTCAAGGTACTCTGTCCTGATGTGTTCAAAGCATTGGTTAAAGATATACAGCGGGGCAGGCTTAAGCACAGCTCTTACAATGTTTAATAAGTTCCTCATACCGTCGGACATCGGGCGTTTGGGCGATAATTCAAAATCCAAGAAGTTATCAAACCTGGCGTTCCAACCTGGGGCAATATCGGCAAAGGCCTGCAGAATTTCTTCGTCCGTTACACTTGGAGCAAGCAGCTTCATGTTATCGCGAATCGAGCCCGCAACAAAATCAGGGGTTGGTGATGCGTACGAGAAAACACTACTTCGCAAAGAATTATTATTGATAGAAGCCGTGTCAATTTGATTAAATAAAATTTCACCTGAGTGAGGTTGCAGATCGCCCAGAAGAAGCTTTGGCAGAACTGACTTGCCCGAACCTATCCCCCCGCTGACAGCGACTCTTGTGTTATATGGTACAATCATGTTGATTCCAATAAGCCCGCGAGCCTGGTTTGCGTAAGTATAGTTAATGTTAGAAAATTCCAGACGAGGCTCGGCAAAGTTTGGAATATCTTTTAAGCCACCATCTTCCTTGATTTCGGGCAAGTCGTAAACTTCTTGAATCCTTGTCTTTGTGATGCGGATTCTGGGTATATGTTCAAAGAACCATACGAATATAAGATGTCCCGCCCCCTGGACACGGACTATATACTGTAGAGCGGTGTTTAGTTCGACAAGCTGCTGTGCGGTTTGTAGGTCGATCACGGTGACGCCGAAGATAATAATGACGACAGTAATAGCCGTAAATAACAACGCGTGGAAAGATAATGAGAAATTCACAAGCGTATCAGATGTTCTAACCTGGACTTGATGTTCATCAACGACTTTTTTGAATTCAGCGTCTCGCTCTTCAGCCTTGCCTAAAATTCGGATGTCTCTTGCCCCTATGACACCCTCTTTCACATTGGAGAAGTAACTGTCGAAGGCATCAATACTGCTGGCAAATATCTTATTCATCCTCCTGGAACTTAACCAGAAGAATAAGACAAGGAACGGCACAGCCCCCAGACCGATTAAGCCGTACCATGGGTTCAGCATAAACATCATGATAAAACTACCAAATATCGCAACTGGGATAAATACAAATGCCGCGACTGTTCGTCTGCGATATAGTCGCATCCACGCCGTATCGTTAAACAGTACAGGTAAGACCTTTGATGTTCCGAACTCCTCCAGAGTGTCGCCGCTTACCTTTTGCAACTTGTTAAATAATTTACGCCGGATATTCGTGGCATATCTGTTACCATATAATGCCCCAGAATACTCCATAGCCATGGTTACAAGGAAAATCAAGACTATAAACCCAAATACACCGAGGGCACTGAGCAATATCTGTCCCGTTGTTATAGTTCCATATGATTGTGCTTCTATAATCCTCTCGGTAACGCCTTGTAGAACCATGGGAAATGCAAGAGCCAAACCCTCGACCGCCACCAGCAGCCCCATAAAAATAAACATGTATTTCTTGTTGCCTTTTTGGTATTCGCGTTCATTCAGGCGACTTTTTCTCATATTCTGGGTATAGTATATCTTGCATCAAGTCTTAATGCAAACGCATTTCTTTCATATAATGGTCGTAAATACAATAAAGTTGCTAACTGTCGCTCGAGAGTCGGCCTAATCGCAGACAGAGTCGCTTGGGACGGCATCGCTCCCTCGAACCTGCGCATGTCGCGTGTTCGCCATGGTCCGTTCTCATGGCAAATTCCAAAGTAAAACCCTGTGATGAATCCTATCCCAACAGAAGGTTCGCCGGTGAAAATACTTGTGCCGTTTGTAAATCTCTGGCTAGTTTGAATATTGAATAAATGAGTTACCGTTCGGTATACATCTAAGGTGCTTGCGAATCTGACTATTCTCCTCTCCACTTGATCCTCTGGATGGAATATCATGAACGGTATTTGCTCGCCAATAACACAGTCTTTACCAGTGCTGCTTAGCAGACCTCCTCTGCCTGCGTTATACGGTTCGATATATGCACCATAGTTAAAGTGGTCGCTGAAGATTACTATTGCCGTGTTGTTTATCTGTCCAGTATCATGCAACCTCTGCAGTAACACGCCCAGTCCTCTGTCAAAGTCTCGCAGAGCGGTCAAGTACGCCACAACTCCCCTTCTTTCCTTGTCCGAACCCAACAAACGGGGATACATCGCCTCGAGTGCAGCCATGTTACTTGTAACAAAATCAAAAGATTGCTGGAACTGGGGTGCACTGGTCAGCACTTGACGGCCATTCGTCTCACGCATTATTCGCCCATTTGCATCCCTCTTTGGGAAAACGGCTCGACTGGTCATATGTGGTGTATGTGTTGACAGCGGCAGGATATATGAAAAGAACGAACCCGTCGCCGGTACCATCTCGTGTGCCATTGTTTGGAAGAACAGATAGTCGGAGTTGAGCTCCATCTCGAAATGAATCTCTTTATCAAAATCATTCATATCACGAAGGAAATCAAATCCCAGGCGGTCAGGTCGTGCCATGCGGTCTCGACGATAGAATTCTCTGTTGTACGGATGGAATGCAGCAACTTGATCGTGCCCTGCCCTTCGGAAAATTTGCGGCAAGGCATGCGGGCGATATACTTCGGTAAAGTTCGACCACATCTCTTGCCCCGTCAGATGAGAGCCCGTCAGAGCTGTGTATTCATTTGGGTGAGTACGCTCGTGACTGTGGACACCATCAACCCACATAGAACGTCCCTTCGCCCACGACAAGTTCGGCATCAACAATGGGTTTATCGCATCGAACTCGACAGCCTCCATCATCAGCATGATAAGATTATGCTGGTATGTCAAGAATGGAATCTGGACACCATCAATCTCGATTATAGAATTTGCGTTTAATTGGAAATCAAAGTCCCCATAGAGACCTTGGGCACTGAATGCCGGACCCAGGCCTACCATCTCGATTAAATTGCGTGCGTAAAACATAGAGGGACCAAAGTTTCTGAGAAACATGTGTCTGTTAAAATTAAAATTATTTAATTGGAATCGACGATTTGAAAGATTATCAACCAGGTTATCCGCATGCCTAGGTGTTGCAAAGAATGTTCCAACAAATCCGCCAACAACTATAACAACCATCACCAAAGATGCCAGCAAGCCCTTCCAGCGATATCCCGCCCTATGACGACGAAACTTTCGGGCAGTAATAATGGAAATAACCATGAATGGAATCAAAATCGCCGCGACTATCAAACTTTCTGCCCACGGCACTATGTTAACACTGTCCGCACCTGCCAAGGCCTCTCTTACGGCTAGGGCATTTTCAAATACAAAGAGTTCGTCCAACATAGTAAACGCAATTACATTGCCATACAAAATAACCGCGTTGAACGATAAAATAGCCGCGAAAATGCAAAGTTGTGCGACCCTGCTTGGAATTAAACTGACAAGCACCGCAAAAAACACAATCATAAAAAACGACAGCAAATACCCATAACTGAGTTCCCATCCGACAAGAGAAAAAGTTACAACATCAAACAAAACAGAGGCAATAATGTAACAAAGCGGGATTAACAGCAACGAAAGAAGCCTGACAAACCAACCCAGTTCCTTTACTGGTTCTTTGGACTGTTGCCCAAAGCAGTTCTTTAGTTTCCTCTTTTTCCTCACCGAATAGTATGCCACTAAATCAGTGGTAAGTCAAGATTGGTCATAAATATTAAGTTGTAAATCTACGCGTCGGAGCAGCATGCTATTTTTCCGACGCAATATTAAATCATACGATTTTAAAATCCGTACACCAAAAGTGCAAAATTCATCACTAGAATGAATTACCACCGATTGGTAACAAATGGAATCTTTTCGTCACTGACACGAACATGAAGAGGATAATCCCCACCCTTGTTGCCATCAATGTCAGTTTTAGTGAAGTTGCGGTTAGGCTCGCCCACGACTTCGACCGTGAACTCTTTCCCTGTCCGGCAGACTACATGTTTGTTCTTGCTGAGCCATCCAAACAATCCATATAACGCCAAGCCCATTTTACCCCAGAAACCACATCGCTTGATGGCGACTAATTCAAACTCGCCACTCCAGGGTCTTGCGGTTCGCGAGATTCGGCGGATTGAGCCAGCATTAGGACTGTTGAGAATTAGGAAGAGGTATACACTTGCCTGGATCTCTCGCCCATCCACAGTAAACCGCACATCTTGTGCCCGCATGCGTATTGCTGCACCCATTGCTTTGTACATATATGCCAGTTTTCCGAAAACTAGTTTTCCCCGCTTACTGTATGCCGTTACACCGTTTGTGAATGCCCCGCCGCACGCGACATTCATGCCAAAGCTTTCATTATTAATATGTAAGGTGTCCATCTCGACTACTTGACCCTTTTTGATAATTTTACAAACCTTGCGGATACTGCGGCAAGTTCGCAAAAACGCCGAAAAGTCGTTCGCCGTCCCGCGTCCAAATGCATACACTGGAACGCGGAAGTTGTTTTTTATCATAGCATCAACCCAAGGACTTAAAGTCCCGTCCCCTCCGATTATAATTGCCATGCTGAACTCCTTGGGATTGCCTGTGCTCGCCTCACAGAATTCATAAACCCTTTCCGTGGAGTCACTGCGGAAAACTTCGCCAACCGTGTACTTGCGCTTGGTTAATGCCCTTTGCAGGCGATTGGCGAACCGCTCGCCCCTGCCCTTGCCCGAGTTGGGATTGTAGATTATTAAGATATTTTGTGTGATCATAACACAATAATAACACAGGTAAAAGCCCTTGTCATGCCCTAATGCGTTACGAAAACTCTACCATTCAAGTTTATAGTTTGCCTTTGGTTGCCAATCAGTATTGTCACTGCCATCGTCCAGTTGCTGTTACTTTGGAGGCGGAAAAGTTCCGTTGCACGGAAGTCACCATGCGGAGGACTGCCATATGAAGTATGTTTGAAAATTCGTGATATATTTCCGTTAATTATAACATGCACCTGAATCTCGGGCAGACTTAATTTTTGAGGAGATCTAATCTCCACAAAATGATTTGTACGCAATGGTTGCTGAATAACAGGTTGATAATCATTCCAAACAAATGCCTCAATGGCTAATTGATAGCTTGATACCAAGTCTGCTTCTGTCGCATGTTGGAATGGATCATAGCGATTTGCACAACCAACTAATATAGTTACTCCACAGACCATTACAAGTATTGCTAGAAGTTTTTTCATCTTGCTATTATACCATAAATGCACTAAACTGAGCCTATGGAAAAAAAAGTTAAGGCAATTACATCGCGTGATGTTGACTTTGCCAAGTGGTATACCGATGTCGTGGTCAAGTCAGGTCTGGCGGCATATTCAAATGTCAGAGGGTGCATTTACATTCCGCCATATGGAACGGCATTGTGGGATTTGTTTAAATCGGAATTCGATAACAAACTGAAAACTTTGGGATATTCCAATGTTATGTTTCCTTTGCTGATGCCGAAATCGTTGTTGCAAAAGGAAAAGGACCACATTACTGGCTTTTCACCCGAGGTTGCGACAATTGCGGGCGAGGACCCCGATCCCCTGCTTATCCGCCCAACAAGCGAGGCGTTGTTTTGTGATTACTTTGCCAAGAATTTGCAAAGTTACAAGGAGCTGCCCCTCCGCCTGAACCAATGGGCAAATATTGTACGATTGGAAAAAAATACTAGACCGTTCCTGCGAACCACCGAGTTCTTTTGGCAGGAGGGACATGCCCTGTTCGCCACCGAGGAGGAAGCCAGAACTGAGGCACGCAAGATTCACAAGTTATACGAGGACTTCGTACGGGATCTTTTGGCAATTCCCGTCGTCAGTGGACAAAAAACCGAGTCCGAGAAATTCGCAGGTGCGGTAGACACATATACAATTGAATCCATGATGTATGATGGCCAGGCCCTGCAAAGTGCCACCAGCCATTATCTGGGTGACGGATTCATGCGAGCATTTGGTGTCAAGGTTCAAGGAAAAGAGGGTGAGATTTACCCTCACTATGTTACATTCGGAATTACAACACGAATGATTGGTGGTATCGTGATGGTACATGGGGATGACAATGGCCTAGTATTACCACCTCGCGTTGCCCCGACCCAGGTGGTTTTAATACCTATCAAAGCTGTGGATGTGTCAGGCATAAAATTGCCAAGCATAAGATTCCATGTCGACAACAGCGACAACAGCCCAGGTTGGAAGTTTGCCGAATACGAAATGAAGGGTATCCCCCTGAGGATTGAAATAGGCCCACGCGACTTGGAAGCTGGCGATGCAATCGTCTCTATCCGTTACAGCGGAGAAAAGCGTAAGATAAAAATCGATGACCTGCCTGCTGCTGTACCAGCACTCCTCGACGAGATTCACGAGGCGATGTATGCTGCGGCAAAGAACCGCCTGGATAGCAGCAAGAGCTTTATTTATGCCCCGTGGTGTGGTTCAGAGGAATGCGAAACCAATCACAAGAAAAAAACAGGTATGGGTAGTCGCTGTATCGTTGGGGAATCAAAAGGCAAATGTGTTGTATGTGGCAAGGCAGGCAAACATGAAGTTGTATGGGGACGGGCTTACTAAGCGATTGCCATGTCATGGTAATTTTCCCTGCGGTAATCATCTATGTTATAAACTTGTGTGCTTTCGTGCTGCAGCATCTCTTGATGTTCTTTTTCTTTGCGTCGTCCTATCCAGGCCACCATCCTGTCCCATAGGTCATAATTCCCAAAGCATGCCAGGTAGCACTCTTCCTCCGTGAGGTCTCTTTCGCTTTTGTCTATGAAGCTGCCCCCTGGGTCGTCATACAACCCTTGTTGCGGAACTATCTGTGGATTTTGCAGGTAGTGCCATGCCTCGCACAAGATCTTATGGATTTTATATGACCCCATTGATATGGCACCTGGGATGTCCACGAAGCCAGACAAAGAACTCATCAAGCCGGACAGAACTATCTTGGCGTTAATGACAGCATCTGTTGCAAGGTTTCCCAATTTGCCGAAGATTTTTTCCTCGGTGTGCATTGCTTCGTGTGCGACAATCGCCGCCTGTCCGTTATCATCGTTTCGATCAAAGCGTGATGCGTTTATGGCGACATAGCTCTCGGCGTCTGTGTGGGCAATTCCTCCGTGGGCGGAACTGTCGTTTTTGAATCTGAATCTTTTAATCACGCTGGCAAGACTTGGAAATAATTTAATGGCTCGCAACTTGGCTTTGACAATATTAAATCCTGTGCCCTCAAAGCCTTCGTCCAATCTTGGGTCAAGCTCTGCCGCATATGTCATGTCTTGATTATATTATATTTGCGTCAATTTGTCAATCCTATCGCTTCCCATTCATTCCATTTGTTCTTTTCGACAGATGACTTGTGCTTTTCTAAAAATTTACAGATTTGATAGACATCTATCCAAATTTCGTGGTATTCTCCGCCATCGTCCTCTTGCCGAGGATCAAAGATTATTTGCATACCAAAGTGCAGGTGCGGCTTGCCCGTTTGCATATTACGGTTCTTTTTGCGCGAATACCCTGTGTTTCCCAGGAAACCGATTACCTGCCCTGCCTCGACCCTGTCCCCAACAAAAGTATCCAGGGGGAAGGGTTTGTCTTTTCGCAGGTGGGCGTAATAATAGTATCTTTTTGTATCGTCGCTGCGGATCCCTACTCGCCAGCCGCCAAATTGGTTCCAACCCAACTCGGTAATTGTTCCGCCCTCCATCGCTATGATAGGCGTCCCTGTGCCGCCATACAGATCGTGCCCGAGGTGCTTACGCTTGAATCCGTAACTGCGGCCCATTCCAAAATCATCAAAACCACTATGCCAGAATCCCTTTGCAATCGGGTGGTGACCGATTACTTCGCCCGTATTGCGGTCAATAACACCATCCAGAACTGCGTGAAAAACCTTTACATAATAGATAAAATATTTGTTCTCGGTGTACTTGTCGATTGAGTTTCTCTCCCCCTTCTTTAACCCAGTCACCAATCTATGGAGAACTACAGCGTCTTGACCTATTTTAAATCTATTGCCATTTTTCATTGCAAGGTATGCCAGCAACTCCGCCGTTCCGATGTCGGTGACTCCGCTCTCGATTAGTTCTCTATGAGCAATTGATGCCTTGTCCAGAATTCGTGCCGAGACATTAAAGTCTATCCACTTTGGGAACGAGGGTGTAAACCCCTGCAAACACAAGATTAATACAAGAACAGGAATGAGAATGAGTTTTTTCACGATATATTATTTGCGGTCCGATGGAATTTATGTAACTTTATGTGCTTACTGAATACCGCAAGAATAGGCGAGAGTAATTTGCACAAACTGGAACGGAGGTACTATGAAAACTCAATTAGCCAATTTTAAATTAATCGCTTATATCGCAGTTGCGGGCCTGATGATTTGCCTTTTGTTAATTGGGCAGGGGTTCAGCCCCGCAGTCGTGAATTGGGGATTGTCCCACAAGGGCAATGGAACAACGCCAACCCCACCCACAGGCAGCACCGAAATGTTGACACAGCATAATGGAATCTTTGTCGGGGACGAGAGTAAAAAGGAAGTCTTCCTGACATTTGACTTGGGATACGAGGCAGGGTATACGGCAGATGTATTAGATGTCCTGAAGACACACAACGCCAAGGCAATATTTTTCCTGTGCGGGAATTATCTGAAAGAAACGGATCTTGTAAAACGCATGATTAGCGAGGGCCACATTATCGGAAATCATACGAATCATCATAAGGATTTGCCGACCTTATCATACGCGGCTATGAGTGCAGATATCGCCCAATTCACAGAGTTGTTTAACGAGAAATTTCCAGGCAATGAGATAAAGCATTTCCGTCCAGGAAAAGGTCGTTTTAACGAGGCAGTATTGAAAGAAGCTAATGAACAGGGATTGAAAACAGTTATGTGGTCAAATGCGATTATGGATTGGCAAAAGACACCAATTGACGCGGTTAAAAGTGCCGATAAGATTCTTGGTCGAATTCATCCAGGATGCATCTGCCTATTCCACATATCAAATAGTGGGATGAGTAAGATGTTGGAGATTCTGATTCCACAAGTTATCGAGAAGGGCTATACCATCGGTGATGCTACACAACTTTGATACGGAAGAAATTCAGCCTTCCTACCCCGACCTCCATTCCATCAACTACTTGCATTTCAAGTGCTAGCTCTGACATTTCTGCGGCCTGGGCACCTAGATTTCGAATCGCCTTAGAAATAAACAATCTTTTTAAGTCTCCCTTGGATTTAAATTTGCCGCTGGACATCAAAACATCAATTAGGCGGTCGCCATGTTTAGCAGTTATCTGGATGAAATCGTTGTCGGTCAGTTCTTTCTTCGAGAATTTTTTTTCGAAGGCGGTGCGCTGTTTTTCACCCTCTTGAATAGATTTCGCCTCGATTGCGATGAAATATGTTGCCAATTGTTTTTTTGCCTCGAGGGGTTGGGTTTTGATAAATTCACGCAGAGATGGTAACTCGGATTCCAAAAAATAACCGAATGTCGTCCAGTATTGCTCTAATAGGTTGTCAGGCAGGCTCATCATCTTGCCGAACTTGTCCTCCAGCGTTGCAGTCACAGCAATGTAGTTGTTCAGGGATTTGCTCATCTTCTTGCCCGTGCCACATAGCCCCTCGATCAGAGGCGTTACAATAATTGCTTGCGGTGGTTGACCGTGGATTCGTTGCAATTCACGGCCTTGTTGCAGATTTAATAACTGGTCGTTGCCGCCCAATTCGATTGTTGTTTTCAGAGCGACGCTGTCCATACCTTGCATAATTCCATACATTAACTCGGCCATTGTTATTCCACCCGTTTCCAGTCGCTTGCGAAAGTCATCCCGCTGCAAGATCGTTGCCAGGTTTAGATTCTGGGTAATACCAATCAACTCTGCCATAGTGATTTTTGCCAGCCATTCACTGTTGCGTGGTGTTGCCCAACGGGATACATCAAAGTAACGATTAACCTGGTCGATGTATGTCTGTAGGTTTTTTGCGATCTGGGCGTCGGTTAAAATCTCCCTCTCCGATACCCTGCCGCTTGGATCACCGATCTTGCATGTGAAATCCCCAATAACAAAGTCGACATGGTGCCCCGCACGGGCAAAAATATCAAGGATGAACAACGGAGCCAAATGTCCGATATGAATTTCGGAGCCCGTTGGGTCGATGCCCAGTTTGACCCTCTGAGGCTTTTTCAGGTCGATGTCCCCCATGGATGGTAGGACAGTCCTGGCCTTGACCCGTAGAAGGCTTTTTATATCTATATCTTTCCAGTTCGCATTAAAGCGATCAAACAAAATTTTCGTAAAGTTCATAGTGTATTGTACCCCTCCTTTTCAAATTTTTCAACTAATCTTTCCTGCCAATCTGAGACAGTATCTAATTCGCCGAAGAAGAATCGTAACATCTTTGGTTCGCTGTGCCATTTTAGCCCTCCGATAAGCTCCTTGTTCTGCCATAACCATATAATTCTGTCGATGGCGAATTTTAGGTGACTGATGGTGAAAACCCGCCTAGGCATTGCAAGGCGAACAAGTTCTAGATTCGCAATGTGTTCTGCTCCGTCGGGATTACGATCCTCGGCCATTGTACCGCGTTCCATACCCCGTATACCTGAGATTATGTATAGTGCAGATGCGAGGCTGGCCGCCTGAAACTCCTGGGGCCTTACATGCGGTAAGAACGACCGTGCGTCCAAGTGAACACCTAGGCCACCCGCAGGCGTCACAACAGGAACACCCGCTTTTACCAATTCATCTACCATAAACTTGATAAATCGGGGGCCTTGCGAGATATTATCAAAGTCCATAGTTTCCTCTGCTCCGACGGCGATTGCCTCGAGCTCCATTGAACTCATGCCTCCGTAGGTTATAAACCCCTCGAACAATGGAATAAGTTCGCGTATCTGCCCCGCGAGCCTTTCATCACTTAGGCAAATTCCCCCACCCCGAGCCGCACCGAACTTTCGTGCGGAAAAATAAATAATATCAATCATGTCCGCGATTTCGTTGCAAATTTCCAGGATAGATTTGTCCTTGTAGGCCTCTTCCCTAGTTTTAATAAAGTACAAATTGTCTTGCAATAAACTGGCATCCATCATTAGGGGCACACCGTGCCCGCGACAGAGTTCGGCGGTTTGCCGGATATTCTCAAGTGACAGGGGTTGACCGCCTATCAGATTTGTTCCCGCCTCCAAGCGCACAAAGGGGATTTTGCCCTTGTGGTCCTTGAATGCCTGCTTTAGTTTGTCAATATCTATATTTCCTTTGAAGGGATGATTAGAATTTATTTTCATTGCCTCGTCAATGAACAACTCTAGAAAATCCCCGCCTTGCAACCTGATATGTGCCCGCGTTGTTGTGAAGTGGTAATTTGTTGGAACTATGTCACCAGGCTTGATTAGTACTCGTGATAGGATATGTTCACACGCCCTGCCCTGATGTGCGGGCAAGAAAAACTTCTTGCGAAATACCTTCTGCAAAACGGCTTCAAGGCGGAAGAAACTCTCGCTGCCGCTGTAGGCTTCGTCTGCGGTTAACATCGCGGCAAGCTGGCGATTGCTGGTGGCATTTGTGCCGCTGTCTGTTAACATGTCCAAGAATACATCACGACTGGACAACATGAATGTATTGTTGCCCGCCACTTTGATGGCCCTTAGCCTCTCGTCTATTGGTTTGAGTTCCAGTTTTTTAATTATGCTGGCCTTATGCATTTCTAATGGAAATTCCATTTCTGTCTCCTGAATTTAGATTTGAACTTTGTTGCAAAGAAAAACTGCGATTAGACGCAGTTCCTTGACAAAATTCAAATTTTGAAAATAATCTGCGCTTATTGTAACGACAGATAATAATACATACTTGCTCCCACTTTTTGGGTCTTTGCGACAAAGCTCATGGGGCCAGTATACGACAAAGGTCTAGCTTTTGTCAACCGATTGCGGTACAATGTTTCTGAATGGAAACTAAATCCGTTACTTTGTCGTGGAATATTACTGGTCAATGCCCGGAAAGGTGCGGCTATTGTTTTGGTGGCTTGGGGAAAGACACCCTGACCAAAGAAGACCACTTTAAAATTGCTGATAAAATAATCGCGGATCAAGTTGACGAAGTCGCTATCGCAGGTGGGGAACCAATGATGTTGGAACATCTGCCCGAGTTGATTAAATATCTGCATGATGGCGGCATTAAAAATATTCGCCTTAACACAGGCAGTGGCCTAAGACATACTGGTATTTTTCATAGGTTTGGATTATATCAGAAGATTCTCCCCTACTTGTCACAAGTATCAATTCCCTTTGAAGGTGGCACACGAGAGTCAGAGCGTAAAATCAGAGGCAGCCAAGAAAATGGAGCAAACATATTCGACGAGATACAAACTGTCACCAATGCCGGCGTGGGGTGCGTAATAAACACCTGTGTCCATAAACAAAACATTTGGAATCAAATTCATAGTATGAACAACCTGGTCAAGATGGGCGAATATCTTACTCATCTGGAAAATAATTTTGGACTTAAAATTGATAAATGGTCGCTGCGTCAATTTTTCCCTGTCCAAGGTGCAGGTGCAAAAAACATTGAACAATTTGACATTTCTACCGATGAATACAGACAAGCCGTAAAAGAAGTAATAGAGGCATTTCCTAATTTAAACATCGAGCCACGAGAAATCGAGGATTTCCAGAGGATGTACCTGATGCTGGACAAAGAAGCGAATCTCTTCCGTGCAAGGGATGGGAACAATATTACCTTAGGGAATGTCCTGCACGAAAATATAAGTATCAGGCAAATCGCCGAAACCGAGCAAATACAAGAACGGATATAGTTAGGTAATGTTCTCATTTTACCTTGCCATCAATTTTAATGTGTGGAACGGCGAAAGTGATTTTATGCTTGTCAAAGAGTATCTTCATCTCGCGGTTAAGTGCACGCGTTAACATCATTCGATTTGATTCGTGACACTTGGCTATTATTCGCAGAGTTATTCCGCGGTCGTTGAACTCGGCAGGGCCGATGTATGCAGGTTGTTCGACTATTTGCTCTAGTTTCGCAGGCAGGGTCGGCAGGTGGTTCTCAATTAGCTTTTCAATCTTTTCAAGATTTTCGCTGTATTCAATTGTAACATCGCAGATTGCAACGGAATTGTCCTGTGTCATATTAACAAGACGACGCATTTCCGAGTTATTCACAACATGGATGTTGCCATCAATCCCCTTGAATTTTGTTGTTCGAATTCCGATGTAGACGACCTCGCCCCTGAAATTATCAAATGTTACGATATCGCCGACCTCGAATGTGTTCTCGAAAATGATAAACAGTCCCGCAATGATGTCAGCAAGCATGCTTTGCATGCCGAAACCAATAATAATAACAAGGACACCAGCACCAGCCAGAAGCGTTCCAACATCTTCCATCACCAATGCCAATAGGGCAAAGAACATGATGATAATTCCTGTATACTTGATAAAGCTGTAAACCAATGCTAGGATTGTTTTTCTGCGATTAGAGGCCTTAAGAGACATAAGACGAATAACGATGTGGAAAAACTTTATAACCAGAAAGACAATAAACAAGGTCGACAGGACCGAGATAACCCTCTCCATATTGTTACTGAAGAAGTTTCCTATGTTAGTGATATCAAGGGTACTGCCCTGCAATGCCCTTGTGAAGGCAACATCACCAAATATCGCGTAACTTATTGTTCCAGCCGTGAAAAACAGGACAACCAAAACTGCTACAATCGACCAGTATGCTATCTTGAACTGCTTACTTCTTTTTTTAAACATGACAGAATTATACACATCTTGACAAAACTCGTCAAGTGGCTTATACTGGATTCATGGTTATTGATGCAATTGCAACCGACACCTATGATACTTTGGTCAGGCGGGGACAACTTGATTTAGCCGAATCAACACATGACTTCTTCAGCGATATTAAAATGCAATTAGCAGAAATTGAATTTGAAAGCGAACTAGAGGGACTTGCAGACGAAGCTAGGGAATACTTGACCAATGGCTTGAACCTGCGCTCCCTTGGACAACAAATACATCGTGCTATAACAAGCCACCTAGTTGATAGAAATCGCGAGCGAAGGGAGAAAGACCGCTTGCATTTGGAAATATCAGACTATGAAAACAAGAAGTTCGATCACGGACAAAAAGGTCTTACGACGCTGAGAAAACCCTACTGGTTGAACCGAGATATAATCCATCCTCATCAGGATGATGGTGTTGATTATACCAACAGGGACATTGACTTTGATGATGAGCGAGAACGATGGGATCGTTAAGTTGACTTTTATCTGGTGTTTGGCGTATAATAGGGTCAAGAGTGAAGTGACCCGATATAGGATCGAATCCTGCGTCAGTCACTCTTTTTTCTTGCGTTTTCACAGAGGTGGGTGTTTTAATGGTACAATTGGAGCCTGATGTCGAGAGCGGCAGAATCAGTTTTAGTTCCCTTTCAAGATTTGGTATGGTACAATTGTCCCATGGGAAAGCGTTTGGGATAACTGGGTTTTAGTTCCCTTTCAAGATTTGGTATGGTACAATATTGTGTTATATATTATTATGTTTTTATCCGTTTTAGTTCCCTTTCAAGATTTGGTATGGTACAATTAGTGTGTTATCGCCGTACGACCTTGATGGGTTTTAGTTCCCTTTCAAGATTTGGTATGGTACAATGTCTGTGTGTGCCTGTGTTGTCATGCTGTGGTTTTAGTTCCCTTTCAAGATTTGGTATGGTACAATGCCCGTATAGCAAGCCCGACGGCGTTCAATGTTTTAGTTCCCTTTCAAGATTTGGTATGGTACAATGTAATGGCTAGTCACCAGAAAAAGCACTTCGTTTTAGTTCCCTTTCAAGATTTGGTATGGTACAATCGACTAGGTGACTGAGACGCAGAAAACACCAAATATGGTGTTTTTTGTTGGCATTGCAAATTGGGTAATACAACATATAGGCCGGTACCGATTTTCGATTTTTCAAAAAAGATACAAATTCTCATAATTTCCCTCCTTTACAAGTTTTTTTATAAAAATAAATTGCCGTCATCGTCCAGGAAACTCTCTTGGTGATGCTTTGGCCCCAGCAAAACATACATGCTGCTGTATTGTCGTTCGGTCACTATCATAATGCGTACAGCCCCTTTCATGGGTATGAGCTTGTGTACAGTATTAGCCGAAGCCTTTGCCGCATCAACATTGGCACACAATCGTACATACACAGAATATTGTAACATATAAAAACCGTGTTTTATTAACGCATTTCTGAATCTTGTGGCTTCGCCACGCTCTTTTTTTGTACCAGTCGGCAAATCAAACATCACAAATACTCTCATAAATCTACTCATACTTAAAACTTTTTAATTCCGCCAATATCGGCAAAATTATTTTCACGGCTTTATCCCTAAGGCTTGCAACAAATGACTCGACCATCACATGCGTTGCGTTTGGCAAACTGTGTACTTCTCCATTTATAGTCACAGCCAAATTCAACAGTCGCATGAGTATTCTTTTATGTTCAGGCAGTACACGCTTGTCCGAAAAATCAAAATTTTCAGACACAAATGCATCAACAAAAGGGCGAAAAGGTTCGAACAGATCGTCCGCCAGATTGAATGCATTAAGTTGATTTTTGTGATGAATACCCATGAAGGGCTGTAACCCATGAGCGACAATATCGCGAGCGATTTGTCCACGAACAAGTGAATATCCATAATTCAGCAAATCATTAGCAAAACAATCCGTATTCCGCCCATATTTGCCATCAAAATATTTGCGCCAATAAAAATTAGCCGCATGTGCCTCTTTATTGTTGGTATCACCGCTGTTCACAGAATTTGCAATTTCGACAAGTTCATCATGCCCTTCCTTGCCCAACAAAGCTAGGCACCTAGCTTGGTTTAATATTTTTTGCCTGACTATTGCCTGCCAGAGCTGTTTTTCCAATGGGCGGGGGGCGTCTTGTTGCATATTAAACACTCTTAACTGACTGTAATGATCATTAAATGGCAATATCATCGCATTGGGTAAATGCAAATGGTCACACATATATACCGCTACCCTTTCCCGAACAAGGGCCTGCAGGGCATAGACCGAACAGTTTATTTTGCTGCTTTCAATTATTAAACTGTTAATATCTCTAAGAGGAATTTGACGCTCGCTGTCCACAGTTTGAACTTGCAATTGGTTATTCTTAATGGAGAAATGCTTCACAGTATCGCCAAGAGTTATATTTAAGAAGCCCATCTATTTCTCCTTTTTCTTGGATCTTGGGCCCAACAGTGTCCTGACATCACGCGGCTGGAATGGTGCATCCTTGATTTCGCCCAAAACACTGACCTCCATTTTTCTAAATTCTTGTAATTTTTGTATACCCATCCTTATCTGGATTCGCTTTCCATCCTCGACTCTTCCATCCTGGTAAGCAGCCGATATTCTTGCACTACTGATATCAGCACCTCGATAGTACAAAAATCCATACTCGGCGACATGAAATATGTCATTGGAATACAGGCTGAACTTGAACTCGAAACCAAGCCCTTCATCCATTTCGAGCCATTCAACATAGGGTTTCCCAGAAACAGATGCCTTGTTTGGAAGTTGTGGTTTGTAAAAATCCGCCGTGTAAATTGGAACAAAGTAAAACTTGTCCCCTTTGGCAAAAATGTCTATGCGGACCATAGAACCGTTGTCCGCGACGCCACCAACTCTATCAAGAGTCACAAAATTGGTGGTCTTTGCTTTAATTTTAACCTTGTGTACAACTGGCCCATCAGTGCCATCAGCTTTTGGTTTGCGAAACCCAGAAAATGCAGCTTCCAAGTCTTTTTCTGGATTCGTCAACAAAACATCTTTTATTTTATTATACAAGCCTATGTCAGATTCCTTGTTGTAATATCCCTCTATTTCTCCGTTCTTTAGCTTTAACTTCGCAAGTGGAACACGCGTAATTGTATAATAAATTTCTCTGCCTTTGACATCTAATTCTTTTACAAGGCCCCGCACCGTTTCCTTGTGTCCGGGTCCTGTTATTTTCCTGTTCGGCATTCGTGAAACCGATACAGGAGCCAATGCCTGTAGCTCGTCCCGAAACCCGTCCCAGGGCTCTGGAAATTTCAGCTTCTCGTAAATTGTTTCGTATCTCTTAGAAAATTCAGTTATTTGCCTGACAAGTTTATCTGTGAAGCATGCAACGACAATGGCATCCGTTGCATGGTGCTCGTCCGTGTCACGAAATTTATTAAGACCCAAACGCTTTCGGAAGTGAGCGGTCATTCCACCCTTGATCGCTTTGATAGGTACGCCATGCTTGCTGTCCGCAAGATACAGATGTTTTTCAAGAAAGTTTTTGATAAACTTAGTTATATATTGGGTATCCTTTAGGTTGCGCTCTTTCATCTCGTCTTCCTTTGGCTCTACAGTTAAGAAATTAGTCCGTTTCCGCGGTGAAATTTTTGCACTCCTTACCCAATTAATAAACATCTGTGCTCTATCTCCCGTTAGAAATTGTAATGGCGTACGACTTCCCTTGTTTTGATTACTTGCCGCATGAACAAGAACTTTGTTTGCATAACTGTCGTCAAAACTTTTGCTGTATGGAATTATGTGGTCGACTTGAACATAATTTGGTTCGAACAACTTTTCCGCGTCGATTTTACGCCCCCCGTCATAGGGGTCTTCCCAATTTTGTTCTTGAGCAAGTTTATACTTTACAATATCCTCGCCGCCTGGCACCAAAATCCCAAGCTCCATAATTTGCTTCTTGATACGCTCGTTCCTTGCCTGATTCTCTTCATTTTCCCGTGTTATTTTTTGGCGCTCTCTGAAATCACGTGCTAAATCTCTTGCTACTTCGACAATAACTTGTTGGGGCGAACCGTACTTGTCAATGATTGCATTTACAACTTTTATTGTTTGGGACACCGAACGCAATACCACAGGATTACGAATTTCCTTTTCAATGTCTTTCAGACTCAACTTTATCTTTTTTTCGACTTCACTAGCAGTAGTATGATTAAACCCCGCAAGCTCCATCGCCTTATAATATTTATGCCCAGCCTCCAAATGAGGCAAGATTTTATAAATTATCTCCGTCGATAAATGTGTAGGCTTTGATTGGGGCAGTTGGATATTTAAAACATAGTCTGTGTACTCTGGGTCAAGGGTAAATCTGCCGTTCTCCAACTCCCCTGCAATTGCCATCCTTAGCCTGTCTTCGCTGTGATACGCATGTAAGACCGTAATTATCGTATCAATTTCCATGTCCGTCAGTTCTCCGAACTTGTCCTTGAATACTTTTTTTACTGCACTTCTTCCACGCAAATCGACAAATACTTTCTTCTCGACTTCGACAGGCTCGCTTTCTTGGACTTGGAATCTGCCTTCTGTCTTTACTCTTTTAACATAAGTTAGGTGCTTGAATCGTACATCTTCCCCGAGCCCAAGTTTTTTCCTCAGCATGCCATATGTGACTTTCCCGCCTTTGTGCAAGCAATATTCTGCGATACTTTCTTTCTCTGGCAAGGTTAACTCTCTGTCCTTGATTGTCTTCTCGGTGCGTGTTACAAGAACCAGGTTGTTTAAATTTGACCATAATCGAAATCTCTCCGCTGCATTAGTTGCCTGGTATGCCCGGGGATTCCCATCAAATTCACAAACCCCTACTGCATCTAAATAACTGTTAATCGCATATGGGCTTGGGTGACCAGGTCCGATATCATAGGGGATTTGCTTGTTGAATAGCTCTAGAAATCTTATTTCAAAGTTCTCACCGATTAGATTTGCATCAAATCCAAGTTCACGCTGGATTCTGAATATCAACTTTATTTCATCCTCGATTGACTTTCTGTTGAAGGTACAATTATATGACCCAGACTTGTTCCGGACCGTTAATCCTTTTGAAATAAATTCTTTGACATAATATTCACCTATTGTTTTGTAACCCTTTTCCTTCAACACTTTCTCGTTATCTTTTATCCCTACAAGAACTTTCCCATCATCGCTGCCTTTTTCGATATTTTTTCTATTCGATAAAAATCCACGCCGATGGATAAAGTGAAGCATCAACCTTGCGAATTCCTCAATTTCGAGTTTCCTCGAAAGAGCGTCAAGCCTGATAGAATATATACAAGGCAGATTCTGCTGTTCCAAAATTCCTTTGAAAGCTATATTAAAAGTACTCTCGCACAAATGCTTTACAAGTCCTACGCGCACCTTTCGACGGCGCAGAGTTCGGCGCATGCTCCTAAACCCTCGCCGCTCAGCCATAAGCGAGCCTCCGTCCTTTTGATTCTGCGGAATATCGAAAACCCTAACACCTCTTGCTACAATTTTGCTCGCCTCATCATGTTCGTCATTTTCTAGAACAGCCCAGCCAACCGATGCAACTCCTATATCCAATCCGATTCTATATTTCATGATAAATCATACATCATTCTACAAAAAGATACAACCCCTTGCGGGGTTGTAGAGCTCTACGGTCTAAGACCTTATCTTAGCAACCTTCAAGATTTGATATGGTATAATCACCATACTAGATAATAACCCTCCTGTCAAGCATTTTTATAAGTTAGAATTATTCTTACGCCTTGATTTGTGAATAATCCATCCAATCAAAATAAGTAACGATATTATACAGAAGCCCGCGACAAACCAAGGCCAGTTGTTCGTGAAGAAGTTCCCATTGTCATCGCCACCCTGATTCGTGTCGGTATTAGGCGGAATAATTACTACTGGAGGATCTTCGCCTGGACGGACAATTATTACCGTACAGCCCCCGTCATCTTCACCTGGTACAGTTATGATGATTTCACCGTCTTCCCCACCCTCTACCTCGATGTCGGCGTTAGGTGGACTGATTACAACTTTATATTCACCATCGTTTTCTGGGTCTGGGCGAATTATTATAACTATGGCTTCATCATCGTCAGGTATAATTATGACGATGTCATCGTCTTGCCCTGGGTTTTCACCGTCTTCGGAGTCACCGGGCTTTACAATTATCCCTGTTCCCCCGTCATCTATTAGTATCCTCTCCCATACCGCATGGAATGCTTGAGCACTTGTTATTGGTGTGCTGAAGTCAAATATCTCGCGATTCTCGCCATTTTCTTGGGTCGACCACCCAACCAAGCGGTGGAGTGTTCGCGTAGGGGTTGGCATAACGGCAGGCATATTAATTACCACTCTTTGTGACGGGATTTCAATCTCGCACTCGCTGTTAAACGATATCGTGAAGTGCGGTGTTGATTCTTGAATTGTGACTGGTGGGTCTTCATCTGGGCGAACAGTTATTATAACATACTCATCGTCATAATTGCCTGGAATTGTTATAGTTATCTCTTTATCGTCATCATCCTCGACAACGATATCATCGTTAGGTGGGTATATATTTACAGGGTCACTGTCCTCTGGCCTGACGATGATTATCGTGTCTGGGGCACCCGGGATTATAATCACGATGTCGTCGTTATCACCTGGCAGATCATTATCGTCTTCGTCACCTGGCTGGATAATTATACCTGTATCGCCTGTGTCTATGTCGATTCGCTGCCAGATTGCAGAAAGTGTCTTGGCCTGGGTTATAGGAGTTTCAAAATCGAACACCTCTCCATCATGAGACCAACCAAGAAGACGGTATAGCATTCGGGTTGATGTTGAGCGAGTTGCTTGCTCGCCTTTGATAACTCGCTGCGAAGGCACAGCTGTCCCGCCTAGTGGATCAAACACAACAGTAAATCTGATGACAGGAGGATAGATAATAACAGGCGGGTCTTCATCTGGGCGGACAATAATAATTACTTCCTCCTCATCGCCCTCCCCTGGGATTGTTATAGTTATCTTACCATCCCCATCATCCTCGACCGTAATGTCGCCACTGGGCGGAGTTATTATTACTTTGTGCTCCTCATCATTATCTGGGTCTGGGCGAATTATTATTATAGTATCTTCCTCGCCGCCCTCCCCTGGGATTGTAATTACTATCTCGCCGTCGTCACCAGGGTTAACGACGATTCCAGTGTCACCATCATCAATATTGATTCGCTCCCACACTGCATAAAGTGTCTTTGCCTCGGTAATCGAAGTAGCAAAGTTGAATATTTCGCCGTTATGTGACCAACCAAGCAACCTGTACAAAGTCCGAGTTGAGGTTGGCTTAACCGCTTGCTCGCCCTGGATGATTCTTTGGAAATTAACGGGAGTTCCACCGAGAGAATCAAATGTTACGGTGAACCTGACCGCTGGCGGGATCACGGTTACGGGTGGATCTTCGCCTGGGCGGACAATTATAATCGTTTCTTCGTCGTCATAATCGCCTGGGATTGTTATAGTTATCTCACCATCCTGGCTTGGTCCATCGACGATGATATCACCATTCGGAGGGACTATTGTGACCGCAGGATTATTGTCGGGGTTGATAGTTATAACTGTGCCGGGATCTCCTGGGACAGTAACTACAATTTCGCCGCCTGGCCCCTGGCCAACTGTAATCCCTGTTTCGTCATCACTAAAGTCTATAGACCACCTGGCGTATACAGTTAGGTCGCCGAAACTGCCCTCATCTATTTGGGTGATTTGGGTTCCTCCTTCAAGTCCAGTCCACCATCCGTCAAAACGATATCCCGTTCGTGATGCGCTTGCAAGAGTAATAGTAGATGTCCC
>Ga0131853_10002544_pt1 | contig 32547 bp, 30 predicted proteins | sample TergutLab28metaG_FD_92764 | JGI IMG/M metagenome (GOLD analysis project Ga0131853, IMG submission 92764) | Labiotermes labralis P1 segment gut microbial communities from Petit-Saut dam, French Guiana - Lab288 P1 (version 2) (version 2) | ecosystem: Host-associated > Arthropoda: Insects >... | reverse complement strand
CGCTATCACCTACATCATGTAACACGTGCTCAAATAGGTCGTTCACACTAGCTAGAAAATGTGTTACAGGGTCACTGTTGCCCGAATGGTGTATAAAGCGCGCCGTAATTTCCCTTCCTACAGCATTGTTCCTCCTGTACTGTCTCGTTTTCCAGTCCAGTATGTCGAATCTTCGAACCATGTTCTTTCTCTCTCTCTCTCTCTCTACAAAAAATACTCACCTATTTAGGATATACGCATTCTAAATAAAACTCACTTACCTCATTTATATTCAGATTACTTACAATTCTTTGAATGGGGGCCCTACACACTGTTGCTACAGTGTATGAGCGACCCTTATTTATTGCTGACATATGCTGACGTCATTCTCTTTTTTGTTGCAGATTTGTGGGCTACACGTGCAAACATTTCCCTCGACACGTTACATAGATACTTGGAGTAGTTATTATTTTTTTGATACATACATCATAGACATACTTCTGCTAAATGAGCATTCACTACATACGGCTTTTTTCCTTCCCGTTTACAGGCAAAAAAAGGGGTGGATATGGCAAAAAAATTCGAGGATGCCACTGCTAGCGCTTCCAGCGCTCCCGTCATTATCATCAACTTAATACTAACTAGACCATACCCCATTGTTCGTGCCAAACGTATAACAACTAGATTCGGGTCCACAGTCCTACTGTCCATACGCGACACCGATGAACTATAATTCATATATTCCTCCCGAAGCTATACGCTAGTGTCGTGTCCGATGCGGACATAGCAAAAATTAATTCCAGATCGATATACCTAAACCTTGTGTATAGGAAAGGAACAAATCGCACTTGTTGACCATAGATGAGTAATCTACATATCTACATATAAAACCAACTAGCTTTTTTTTTTCAGATACACACACACATGAGAACTTACGGCATACCCTTTGACGTCTCCGACAATCAGTTTCAAACTCAACAGTTCCTGGTGACTGATATGAGGCACGCCGTATGGTTACAGCAATTCACTCGACTATTTAACATTTCTTCTTCGAATGTTACAGACATTCTGTGAATTAGACATCTGTTGTACAATTACAGGAACTTACCCTGCTTATATAGAGGGTGTACTCACATCCTATTACAATAATGCCCTTGCATAGGAGGGCTTCACATAGCTAGAACTTCCTCCTCTATCTTAGACAATTTCTATAGGAAGACTGATATATTTGTAATCGGAACTTTTCAGTTCGGAATAGTGGAACGGCAGGAGTGTAAAGCTTTCCCTCACTTTTCCAACTATGAAATTACGTTCGAGGATGTGACAATTGCTTTTTCAGTTACAATTATAGATTTTCTACATTTAATGGTGACCCTGTATATTGTGGATTTAGATCTAACATCAATCACAATGAATTTATTTGGAAATATATGTATTGTTTTGCTGTCAAATCATATTCAATAGTGTGTGTTCCTCTTAACACACCTACAGTCCTATACTTACAGCATCATAGGTCTAATAGTGATTGTTGGGAATCTGTAGTCCTATGTAATGACAGTTTGCAGGAAATTCTAAATATACTAAAGCCTATAGTGGGAAATGGTACCTCAGACCACTCGTGTAGATGCAATGTAAGCCTAAGGCAGCCCCCATCACACAGAAATTTATCTTCCCACACAGTTTCAATTACACTTTCAATTTATCACAGTTTACATGACAGAACATTCAGAGGAAAATTTGGTTCCTGATACAGTTTAAACATTAGCATCATTCAAATATTGGTTTATACTGGATACACGCTGTGATACCAGTAAAAGTTTTCACCGTGATTTTGTAAGCCCTTCAGAACGCCACTGTTACACGACACACATAATGTACTTTAAGGACGCAGAGGAAGCTATTGCGTCATTGGGTGACGACATTGGTGTTTGGTGGTGCAATTTCTGTACTAGGCGGTTGTTCAAGACAAGAAACTGTATCTTCTATTAACCAACACACATGTAACATATATTTGATTTCAGTGCGTTGTAATGTGCACATAAGAGATACAGCCAAGGGATGTTATGCTCTTTTTTGCATAATAATGTTCATTTGACTCTACTGGTACAATTAAATGCACCAGTATCGAAATTTGGGTATATTTTCTTTCGTAAAAATAGAAAATGTAAAAAAAGTTATGTTACTCTATAACTGTGTATAGAATAAATGTATATATGTGTGTACTTTTAGTGTCCTTACATATCCTGAGCATTACGTCCAAGAGATAGCTCTCTTTCTATTTCTCAGGCATTGCAGTCACATTTGCATATACTTATAAGATCCTACATTTTATGTAATCGTGTGTTTTATTTTTAAAGAAAGAGATAGTTAAAGCGGCAGGATTCGAAAGTAGAATCGTTCAATTATGAGTCCGGAATCTTACCGATTCAGCGAACTCTTTTCAAGAAACACACAAATATATAAAGTGTACTTTAAAACTAAAGCCCTGGTTACCGCGCTGACCTCCATATTGTAAAATGACCAACTTACAATTAGACTAATTCTTGTACATATTACACTCTTGCACTCATTACTACCAATCACGTGGTCTTCTTTAATGCATGCTACCAAAATTTACGGCGACTTTTTTTGACTACAAAACTTTACGGGGACACACGCACAAGCTACCAAATATTTCGGCGGCTTTTTCAATTTCCGATTTCGAGGGCTTTTGCACATTTTTTACTACAAGACTTTACGGGGGCACAGTACCGGACTGCACGGCGGGCGGCGGCTTCGAATTTTGGGGTCTTCTGCCCATTTTTTGTGTAGCAGGCTGCACGGAGCAACCACCCTGATGATGGCTGCTTTTTTCCCCTTGAAAACCCATCCTTCTCAACGATATTATACACTTTTTACACTCTGGCATCCACTGCGACTTAGACCACGCTCGCTGCATACTCCAGAAGTCACGTGACGGTTTTTTACCATTTTTTCCGACTACCAGACTCACCGGGGGCACATTTCCAAACAACACCGCGGCGGGATTCGAATTTGGGGGCTTCTGCCAATTTTTTTGACTACCAGACTGCACGGGAGCAACCACCCTGATGATGGCTGCTTTTTTCCCCGTCGAAATTCGATCATTTTCAATAATATAATTATGCCCTTATTACACTCTTGCATTCACTGCGACTTAGATCGCACTTGCCCTATACTTCACAAGTCACGTGATCTTCATTTAGCGTAGGGAGGGCGATGGAGGTACGACGGACAACCTGCACAGTGTCATCCACCCTGACGACGGCAGCAAAAAAATCTAGGCGAAGGCCAATCCTTTTTAATTATGTGGGCCATACCCGACCTCTTTACTACTGACGTCTATTCCAAACAAGGTTGTGAATTGTTTACGAGAGGCAGGCATCACAGAAATATCAGAGTAATTTTGATTACGCAAACCTGTTTCAGCTACTGTAGAGATATATTTTTGAATGCCCATTATGTGGTTGCGTTGAAGAAGTAAGAGTTAAGAAGCAGTTTATGTACTTGGCCAATGAAGTGTGTCCCGAAAATAGTCTTGTGTTATACAACGTCTACTTGGTTGCGACAGAAAGAAACCACGGTTCCCTTATCTTAGATTTGACACAAGACACGGATGACGGTATAAGGTTTCGAACCAACATATTCCCGGAAGTATATCCTCCAGTCGTGTATTCCGATATAGGGGATGAAGCGTGTGAAGTCGAATTACCACGCCCTTCACGTGCTTAAGACAGCTGAACCGAAATTTGGTAAAGCCCTAATGACTAATTGTAACAAGGATCCCGTGAACTGTATAAGTGAATGCGTGTTGAATGTTCTGAATGGGAATATATGATTGTATGGTTGTAAGACGCGTAAACTAAATAAACACAAGTCAGCGCTTCGAAAGTTCTCTGACAGGCACTTATCGCTCTCTGGCAAGAAACGACTCATAGTGAAGCGCAGGGGATTTCTGCTGCCCCTACTGAGCGGCAGTTTGCTAACGATAGCCAGCTTAATCTTTAAGCCCGGATAAATATGCTACGTAAGATGTAACTCGTCGCAGCTGATCACTACCATAGGGGCCACTCGCCTCGCGAGCATAAGAAACGTAGCAGTAGCGGACGTAAACAACAAAAACATCCATTTGAAGAGTGGGTTAAGACGCGCCATAAGATTCGCGAGGCTTATATCAGATGGAAGACGCGGACAAAGACTATGTCTGATTTCCTAAGAAGAATGATGCCTAAGAGGGCGCTGCCCTCTCCCGCTCCTAGCCTGAGGTAAGCGAAAATAGTTGAATGTCGAAGCAAAAACTCAGCCCCATCGCCAAGTTCTTCGGCAGAGACCCCTAAACAAGGATAGGATGACGTCTTGGAAAGTAGTACACGGGTGGATTTGGTCTACTTTATTAAAAAGGATCGAATTTATCTAGTTTTTTGCCGCCTTTTTATGGGTAGTTGCCTCCGTGTATACTGGTAATATGCCCCGCATTCTTTCGTAGCGGTAATTCCATCACTTTCCCAACGCTAAACGAAGATCACGTGACTATCACGTGAAGTGTGGAGTATGGAACAAGAGTGGTCTAAGTCGCAGTAAGTGCAAGAGTGTAGTAAGTGCATAACAGTAATGAAAAGGATCTTTTTCGACTGGGAAAAAAAGTTGCCCTAATCAGGGTGGTTGCCCCGTGTAATCTAAAAAGTATAGATTTTCGGGTAGGTTTTTTGCTGCCATCTTCAGGATAGTTGACGCCGGGCAGACTAGTAATGTGCCCCGTGGAGTTTGTTAGCAGTAACCCCCGCGCCCTCCCTACGCTAAATGAAGATCACGTTAGCAGGGTGTGAAGTATGGTGCAAGAGTTGTCTAAGTCGCAGTGAGTGCAAGGGTGTAAGAAGTGGAAAATAATATATTTGAAAAATTGGTTTTCGACTGGGAAATAAGTTGCCAAATCAGGGTTGTTAACCCGTGCAGTCTGGTAGTAAAAAATTTGCAAAAGTCCCAAATTAAAAAACCGCAGTGCGGTTTGTTAATGTGCCCCGTACATTCTTGTAGTACAAAAAATGAGCAAAAGCCGTCACGTGGCTTGTGGAGTACGGAGGAAGAGTTGTCTAAGTCGCAGTTACTGGTAAGGTGCAGAAAGTGCATAATTTTTTATCGAAAATTATTGGTTCTCGACTGGAAAAATAGCTGCTGTCATAAGGGTGATTGCCCCCACGCAGTCTCGTAGTTATATTATCGAAAATATTGGTTTTAGATCGGATAAAAAGCTGCCATCATCAGGTTTGTTGCTCCCGTGCGGACTGGTAGTCAAAAGGAATGGGAAAAAGGTCCCAAATTCGATGGAAAAAGCCGCCGTGCAGATTGGTAGTGTTTCCGGTACAGTGTTGTATTAAAAATATGTGCAAAGCCCTCAAATTTGAAAATAAGAACGCCGCCTTACAGTTTCGTAGCGTGCGCTAGCCCCCCTACAGTCGGGTAGAGAAATCCTCTGTGTCCCTCCCTACGCCAATTGCAGTGTAGCGGGACTAGGAACGGAGTACGCTCGACTCAGAGGCACTTGATAATGATATAGTACAGCTTTGTACGTACTACATTGATGTATGCCCGTTAGTGGAATATGTATCGAAGTTTATCATGGAAGTGTAAAAAGGGATTATCTAATCTTAATCATTCTACATGGGATGTATTGCCGCGGCTAGACCACATGACTTGTCTTAGGGTATAACGCGCGAACTTTGAATATTAGAAAACGACATCGTCAGTATTGGTAGTAAATTTTTGTGAAACCAAATTTGATTCCACGATAAATTCGAAAGTGGATGCGATAGACCCTATGAAAATACAAACAATTAAATTTTTCCAAAAAGTGGCATGTCATATTTATGGAGTTGCCCAGACACGTTGGATAATGCTATAGTTCAGTTATGCATGTATAACGCAAAGGTATACTCACTATTGGAACATGTATTGGAGCTCTTCATGTAATTGTACGTGTAAAAAGGGATTATCTAATTCGAAACATTAATGCACACGTGCAATAACGTCGTGCTGCAACACGAATGCAAGGTTCATTTGTTGTTCGAGGAGCGATGTCAGCTCCGTTCTGATGTAATGCCGAGGCCAGATCATATCACATGTCGTAGGGTTAATACACGCTTGCAATTACTCGTGCTGCACTTGGGTGCAAGGTTCATTTGTGCAGCTTTGATTTGTTGATGCCATCGAAGATATTAACGTAGAAACAAATTCTTATCGTGTTATGTGAGAGGACAGTTCAGCATTCACGAAATAGAGGTAGTCGCGTTAGCAGTCTCGCAGCTATGTATGTAAGTGCAAAAATGGATTATTTAATTTGAATCATTTGACACATGTTGCAATAAATGCACATGCGTCAGTATAAGTCTTCCAACGTAAGCAATACATGTTTTCGAAATATATAGCTTGACCTGCAGAGTAAGTGATTTATGTTTTTACCAGTGTGCAGTACTGAAATGCTGATGCAAAGATATTAGTGAATAAAAAAAAATAAGTACATTTGGCACTGTCAAATTTGAGCTCGGGTCATGTTACAGTACAGTGTTGCATTCACTAAGTAGAGGTAGACTCGTTAGTGGAACGTGTCTCGAAGCTCCTCACGTAAATGTAGGAAGGGATTATCTAAATCGACACATTTTTTTAAGGATAAGTTGATTTTTATTCAATTGCTGTATAAAACCTAAGTGATATGAATGGTAGCCATCTTTGTAAGGACGATCTTCGGCCTGCATACCGACAAGCCTGGTTTGTTGGGTAAGTGCGTCTTCTGTCGTACTGAATACTAGGAGACAGTGACGTGTTATCAGATTAAAGATGTTCCACTTACTTGTGTGAACACGCATCTGAAGACGGTGTTGCTCGGTAAGTTTATGAAAAATATTTCATTGATAAGTTTTTTAATAATATTACAGATTACATAGCTTGCTCTTTCTGTTTGTTGTTCAGACGTGTAAGCGAAGTACTATCTTGTCTTTTCGTCATGTATGCACAACTAGAAAATTACTTCTAAACTGCGTACATAAGAAAGGAATAAGATAATATTTCGTTTCAGGTGACAAGTGTCCAGGATCCCCTTTGCGTAGCTGCCAGCTGTTTAACGTGTAAGTGTATATGTCGTTTTTTAGTGGTCAAACCAATCATGCAACGGTAAGCATCTTGACGAAGAGAGAGAAATAAGCTTATATCCTTTCGCAAGAAAGAAAGAAATGCCCGCAATTCTTTTCTACGTAGTTTGCTTCTTCTATCTTTATCGTAGATGTTAACAGCGCCTGACAGTTCTGAACACTAAATTTGATAGATGCACTTTGCAGCACATCTCACACACGTCTACGCTGAAGAGGTGCAGTGAAGGTGTTTCGACTCGCTCGTCCAGGATCCAGCTGTTTTTACCGTTTGCAGGGTTGGTGTATATCTCATATTAACTGGCCATACATCTGTGGCATTGTTAGCATCTGAAGCAAGTTTCATCCACTTTGCAAAAATATTTACTCGCATTTCCCAGGTAGTTTGCTGGATACCTACAATGCCTCAAAGGTATGAGCACCAAATCTGATACATACACTTTGCAGACCATCATACAGTCTACCTGGAAGGGGTGTCGGGAAGGTGTCGACTCGCCTGCGAAAGTCCAGTAGCAGTTTCGGAAAAACAGATTAGTGCAGTGTGATTACACGTGTGTACACAACTCCGACATTCACGTATGAATTCTTCTCCCTTGATATAACGAATGTAGACGCAATACGGAAACCAGAATACGTGTTCCCTTCACGCGTCATCTGTGGGACGCCAATTTTTTTATCCAACCGCCAGAATGAAAGCATATTGTCCCATCACCTTGACCTGTAAATAATATGTCGTATGTAGACTCGAAGATAATGATTCTACTAACGATACAGAGATAGTGATGATGTATATACCTGTGTAGTAGAAAACCGCAGGACTCAAAGAATCGGGAGAAGGATTCATACCGTGAGACCAATGCGTGTATGACTTCAATTGCGAATCTTTGATATCGAAGATTAAATATTTAGGTCCCTGCCAGATAATAGTGGCGCTTTGTAGTGGTCTGCTTTTCTCTGGCCTAGAATTAGGTCTGTACTCCATTGCCGTCGAATCCAAATGAAAGTAGGTGTCACTCGTCGTGTGAATATAAAGTGATACATTGTTTTTATCTGGTATGAAGTAGTTTATTTACGAATAATAATAATAATCAATATTCATTTGTTTAAAGTGAAACATATGTTAGAAGCTGCTACGTGTTTTAACGAAAATAAGCAAGGCTACTGTGAGTGTACGTGTAAGCAAGTACAAACCGTTAATCAATAATAATTATGTGTGTAATAACTGTTTTTTTTAAATGTCGTTTTGAGTTCGTCACACAGTTGTGAATACACGATGTTCTTACTGGCGTTAGGAGCCGGTTGGACATAATTAACCGAAGTCAATTCCACAGTACATATGCCTAGACGTCGGGCAAAGAGAGAGAGAGTTTACACTTTCAGTTGATTTTGAAGGACGTGAAACATTCTCGAGAGATACTGCAAGTCTCCGACTCTCAGGCCGATTTATTGTTTATTGAGACACAATCGGGAGATCCTGTAGATTCACGTCGTGTTCATTCTAAGGTGGCCCTCCTAGCAACCGTACTGCTCGTTGCCACACATGGACTCGCATATCCTATGCAGAATTTCTGCAATCTTGTTTACCTGAATATCATCGAGAATGAGGATGGTGGACCTTTTCTTTTTTACATATTCCAAATCCACGAAAGGTCGGTAAACTCGAGGTGGGTAGAAACGACGGTGACGAATTTGGTCCTGTATTCGTCGATGAAAAAGAGGCGTTGTAGAAGGACCCGTTTAGGATCGAATATCGGATTGACGGCCTCGGCGTAGAAGTTGCAGTTGTGAAATTCTGGCGGTCGGACGCGTTTAGGCGCCGATGCTTCAGGCGAAGATGAGTCGGTAGCGTCTAGTCGACGTCTTCTAGTAGACATTGTCGAGGACAGAGTTATCGAGCAGGCTACCGCTCATTCAGTTTTACGCAGCTGATACAAATTTGGTCGAATGACGTGCCATGTCTTTAGGGCACCTTACATAAGATTTCGTCTGCATGTGGAACAACAACCAATCGTAGAGAGAATGCGCGGTTTTGGTAGCGCAATTGACGTTTGGATATTTGTGACAAGGCAGGCTGTACCAGAATTTATGTTTGAAGGATGTGGGCAGAGAACAGTTAAAATACCGCAGGTTAAGAAACAGGCGGCCCAGTAGTTCGTAACGCCATAGCAGTAGAGGTGAGCGAACCCCGCTACTGCCTCGATCACGTCCATATACAGATCGTGATAGGGTATGTGCCCGTCCTCCAAATTAAGCCCGTTTTCCTCGGAGCCGTGTGACGTCATGCTATAGGGGTTCTTGAAATGGAACGAAACGATCATGTTTTTGGCGGCTACAGAGAGTCCTTGACCACGATCTCATTTGGCGCCTTCTAAAAAATTCGAAATCTATTACAACCTCCAAATCGGCGATCGACGTAGCTGAGAATGACTAAACTACGACTAACTACCCACCTTTTTTAGAAAGCTAGAGCTGCATTGTCCGCCACCAACGCTGCCGCTGTTACCTCGCCGCGGCGACGCGAATTCGGAAGCCAATGCTCGGACGATCTGTCGGTCTGCTGACGAGGCACCGTCGAATTGCCCGACGAAGTGCTTGGCGGTGAAACCCCGGTCCTTGTAGAGGGCGAATAGACAGCAATATTTGCCGCAGATATTACTCGTCAGACCCTGTAGTTTTCTCATGTTATATCCCAGATCGTATACTTACGTCGTATGAAGGCTGCTATGTCGGGGACGACTGTTGCGATACCGTACGAATTGAAGAAATAGGCACTCGAGTATTTTGTTAGAAAATGTTCTGCCAGCTAGTGTGAACCTTTCTCCGTGTGATGATCCAAGTTGATTATGACCGTGCCAATTTGCGTGACGTATCGAGGCAACATATCGGAGGGGAAGACTCCCAAGAACGATCTTTCAGCGTTCACATAATCTGCGCCGTGTCCATGTTTTATTCAAAAATCAGTCGTGACCGTTCGTGAGGTATCTACGAGAACCGAATTACCGTATTCGTCATAGAATATACACGTGATGGGTTCGGGTAACGGCTGGCTGAATTTCAATTCCACTCTGATATTTCCGTTATCAAGGCGTGACGTATGTCCCTCAGAGGCGGCTCAAACAGATTTCAAGGCAAGGAGTAGCATGATATAGTCGTTTATATACAAGTGGTGAGTTACTTGGAGAACCAAGTTCGAGTGGTGAATGCCCGAACCTTCAAAGAGCATCCTGTACCTCATAACTGATGGCTTCTCGTGATTCATGCCCAAAGAAAGAACTTCGGTGTGTTTCTGTTTGCCGTTCACGTTCAGCGCGAAAGAACTCAGATCGTAGTGACGGAAATGATACGCGTTCGTCGTTACGGTGCCGAGAAATTCTGTGTTCATCTCCATGGTGTATAGGAGTCTTTTCGGATGGGTCCTAACACGGCGTTGTCTATGGAAAGCGATTGCGCTCCGCTAGAAAACGTGAAAGACTTCTGTTCGACTCTGGTCATATAGTAGCGTGCGACAGCGCCCTTTCCGAGAGCAATATTTTGCGCCAAAAGGAGTGACGGACAGGGTCTGACGCGGTTGAGCAAAAGTTGTGCATCGAGAAACTTGAAGACGGTCACCTTGTTCATCAGTTAGAAACTCGGCTTGGCCTTTTTGAGTTTGATCTGCATTAGGACGCCCGGGATTAAATATAGCGTTATGTTACATATGTTGCTGTGGATCCCGCCGTAAATTTGAATGTCTTTGCTCAGTTTGATCTTGTTCCACCGCGTGATGTATTCTTTGTTTTTTGCATCGGCGGCTTTAGGATCGCAGGGCAATAGGTTACGGTCATCCAGGTATAAAAACACATTTATCAGATGCGTGGATGCCGCGTTACTGCTTTACGTCAATATGGTCTCCAAAAGCTTTCGATACTTTTTGAGTTCCGAAGCCCGGATTATAATCACAATCGGTATTGTCCAAATTTGTGCCGACAGCCTTGGTCAGTTTACTCCGAATATATAGTATTATGTTTAGGTAGACGTACGTGTCATTATCGGCGGGGATCAGGAATTCTAGATCGCTCTGTTCCACGGAAGCTATGGGCTTGTACGTCACTTCTGTCGTCTCTACGACAAACGTCTGTATCGGTCTAGGGGCAAATAAATCGAACTCGGATCTCAGAGATACCGACATGGTTGACGGCGGCACTCAGACTGATACACCTTAGGAGAATAGATCTCTATTGTAATCCTCGGTTTCTTGCCCGCCTGTTTCTTCCGCTTGCCCACACATGCCTTGCGCTGCGACCTCGTCCTCGAAACGTACTGATCAGATTTTGAGACGGCTATTTTAAGCGACGCGAAACTATATCCCGAGGGTTTTCGTCCGTTGATCTGGCGATGTCTGTCAAGATAACACGTCTCTCGCCCCAAAGTCTTGGCACCACTCCAGAGAACCGGTCTAACACTTCGCCATAGCGCTGCCAAAAAATGCCGATCCCCTAGCCCGGCTGAAGAAAAGGTGGAGCCACGTTAGATTGGTCCTATGCGGTCGTGCTTGCCGCGACACGCCTGGTAAAGGTAGTACCGCAAGGGAGGATCTTTAAGCATAAAATATATGGAGGGAAGATATTGTAGTTTTTTATATTACCATGTCGAAACGCGCTGAAAATGTGAGACCACGTTTAAAGGCTTCGAGCTACTCTTGAATTCGACCGGCTTGCCTGTCAATTGCTATATCTCTAACCTTATAATTTTAAACGTCCGCTAGCCAACGGGCAGGTAGTAGATATTATCGAACACGTGTTGACCCGAGCGTGACGTATAAATGAACGTTCTCATACAACGGACCAGTGATCTACCCACATACTGAGGCGATATCAGAACGCAATACATCAAGCCTGTAGCATCGCCAACTACTGTCGTGTTTTTAAACGTACTCACACTGTTCGGACAATAGGAGAATTCGCATAACCCCACTTCCCATTTGTCGTAAGAACCCAGTTTTACGGGTCGCGCTAATTCGGCCGTGAATGCTGCATTCGTATTATCCGGATATAGATTATTCGAGGTGTTACTCAACAACGTCATGTAAAATTGATTCGGATCGACGTGGGACATCTCTCACGCTCGATGCCGGAACCCAGGAATCAAAGTCTTTCGAATAACCTCTCCAGCGGACTAGATATTTTAAAATGCCGCGTCTGACCCGCTTGCTCAGTATTTTATCTATCTTATAGACTGTACGTCTCGTGACGCGAACCTGTGTCAATTCTTCCTGATACAATTGGCCCTCTATAGGAGTCCCGTTTAAATCTCACAATTCGTAGAGGGGTCGCGGAAGCTTCTCTATCACCTTCGCGATTCGAAATAACTCCGTGCTAAATTACTGCTCGGCACTCTTGGTAAACGTCATGTTCTCCTTCCTGATACACACGTTTTGACCCACGCGATATTTGGCCTTCACTACGCGAACGCCAAGTCTCCGGGCCTCTATCCACTTCCATATCGCGAGGAAGTCCGAATCGGTCAATCGCGACGGCGCCATGCCCGTCTCCGAGTGAATCATGTCATTGTAGGCACTGACAAATTTTGGGACAACTTCGATGTATCTGTAGGTTTTTTGTAGGTGAAATATTTATACAGCGTATCGCGAATGGTGCGATGCGTTCGTTCGACGACTCTACATTTAACGTTGGTATTCCTACACACCTGAAACAGAATGCCCTCGCGTTTCAACATCTCTTGAAGTGTTTATTCAAGAATTCTTTGCCCTTGTCTGTTCGCACACAGACGGGAAGCCACGGCTTTACCCGTCTTTGACTTCAGAGGGACTAGATGTAGAAATACATCAATGAGGGATAAAATGAATTTGTAATTATCATTAAATTGGCCGAGAGCGCGGACGTCGAACAGGTCACATTCCCAGAGGACCTTCACGTCAATCACCGCAAAGCGTTTGGGCGCGAAACGCTTCCTGATCGGACGGTGAATCGTGTAACCATCCTGCTTTTCTAGCCAGTCTCTCATATAGTCCAGCTTAATCTTCTTCACCGCCACACCGAGTTTTCTCTGAGTCGAACACGCCGTCGGTCTGGCGGGAACATAGCACATTCTGATAGCGGTGGAGGTGGCAATCACAACTTTGCGCTCAAACGACGTAACGCAGTTTCGATACCTCGTCGCCTCATATGCGGGAATAGGGGGCAATGACGTCACAATATTTAGATCCTCGCGTTATCTGTACGTCGGCGCCAAGCTGATAGTCGGTCAAATGAGCGTTAGTCAATTCCAATATATTCTTATATTTTTTTAAGATCGGCTGTCGTGATTTCCCTTCGATACACATTCATGCGCTTGAACAGCTCCCACAATCCGGTCGTCCCTCTAAATTCCTTTCCCGTAATCGTGATATCGCTATGGGTATCTAGATCACTGTGGAATCGCCTATCTTGAACGAGATGGCGGCGGCGGTTGTAGAGATATGGCACTATGTACGGACAGGCAATTGGGCCAACATTCTCCCTACCGAACACCAGTATCAATGTCGTCGTCGTCGTCATTGATTTCCCCGAAATTTATCCTCGGCTTAGACGTGACGTATACCGCTGTGTTGGAGGTTATTGCGACAGGTTCCGTCTGCGTCCTGACATCGAAATATCGCGATGGTAGAGGCGACAAGGGCTCTTTCTTCTTCTTCTCCACGACAGTTTCAGTACTGCGGATGCGGGTTCCGGTAAGACTTTGTGCAGAAAATTTTCGATCGCCTTCATACGCGTCTTGCGTGTGATATCGACGTCTCCCATCTTTTTACGAAATTTAACCCATTTGACGTAGGGTTGTTGCTTTTCGCGTTTTCGCGTCTTTTTCTTCTTCTTGGACGGAGGAGGATTTGGAGACTTTTTGGGCGGCCGAAACAATAGTTTGGGTTCTTTTCGGGCCCCTCTGGATAACTTTTCGGCCGAAAAGATATATATTTTACGTAAAATTTATTTCGAGGAAGAGGAAACGATTAGGCTGGATATCGTGGGCAGAACGGCGCTGAGCAGAGGGGACAGAAATCCGCCCCTTTGAACTATGAGCTTCTTCTTGGTAAATAGAGGAACTCGCTTGTCGGCCACCTTGCGAAGTCTGTCCGTGTGCTTTCGCAATTTACGTGGGTTACAACCTGTGAAATTGACGTTTACGTTCAAGACATTAAGAATGCACTCGCGTATGCTATTCATGATTTCCTGGTTACAGTTAAAGATTATGGCTTTACGCAGTTTCGGTTCGAATCTTCTGAGAACGTGAAGGGCCTGATAATTCAATTTCACTCGCTTCATCACTTACCGTCAAGTAGACGATGGTCTGTACTGTCGGGAATATATCGGTTCGAAAACGCAGGCGATCATCGGCACACTGTGACAATTCTAGATTTAGATACCCGTGGGGTCGTTGAGTCGAGTCTAGGTAGGCCTTGTAGAGACTAGCATTCTTTTCGGTGTAAACTTAACGGGCCAAAAACATGAACTGATTATAACCCTGACGTTTTTCAATAGGACCATATATTTCGCGTTTAGGGAAATGTCCCTACAATAACGGCCCTGGTAAAAAGTTACCGTGTGAGCAGAATCATGCTGTAGTTTCTGTGATGGCTGCCTTTCGTAAACAGGTCGCCCACTTGCTCGGAATAGACGTCGTTCAAGAGAACGTCGAGGATCACGAGGCACGTTCTGTCGCGAGCGATTTCAAAATTTGTCGGGGCGCCCTCGTTAAAATGTACGTCCCTCTTCGGCAGTTCTGTCGGCGAGGGAACCGCGGTCTTCTCGTTATAGCACCAGATCACCCCGCCGTCGAAATGCCGTTCCGTATACAGGGCTTCGACGTTTCGCAGGAACCGTACGCAGAACGACGAATTGCCAGATCCACTATGTCCACTTATTATGCAGCTGAACGGATGCTTAAATTTAAGGTCATCACTTATGGATAGACAGGCTAGAATGGAAAATCTCTCCCCAAGGAACCCCTCGTATTTTTACCCAAAAGGAACGGACGTGTGGTCGCCAAGCACCCGCCGCTTGAAAAATGAAATCGTGTGACTTTTGTCTTACGGGTCTTTGACTATTGAGACTAATACTCCCCTTCCTCTTGCATTTATTTTTTTTCTCTGTGTGGACATTTACTACGGTTTGAGGTTTCTTCCCCGACCTTAAAATCAAGACCTTGCTTCCTTCAAAATTAATTAGATTCGATGCATTGTAATTTAGAGTTATTCCCCTCACTTTACATACGGTTTTTTTTACCTGTTCCGCCGGTCATAACTCTATACGCGTAGTTTTTAAGTCCCCCACTCACTAATTCAGACATAAATTCAGAGGGGCGCAATTCGGAAGTCGTGTCCCCCAATTTGTCGCCCGCTTCAATCAGCACGGGTTTATTCCTCGGCTGAATGTATATCACCGACTCTGTATCGCAATAGATGGCATTCTCTCGCAGGCTGTCCAGATAGCGTTACTAATGAATCCTCAACCCTGTAGTGACGTAAGTGCCAATGACCGCATTGTTATTACGCAAACTTGGCATGTCTTTCACTGCACCGCGCTTCCACGAGAGCCAGAATACCTCATCGATGGCAAAAACGAGGTTCGCCACCTCGATGCTGGGCGTGTCCAAAAACCATACAGTTCTTTGAGTTCGGTGAGTATTTTAGTCATAGTCCGATATTTCCGCTCCGTCAAATTTCCCCACATCGAGTTTAAGCAGAGTTTGGCCAGGCCCCGTTTCGCGGCGTTAAACCTGATAAACTCCCTTTTCAATCGTATGACTTCGGTTTACCAGAACGATTCTACATAACAATCATCGACCTCCGGGCTTCAAACCCAGCCGGAATAACCGCTACTTTCGGCTTTCAATTTCAGGAACGTATTAATGTACTTCACGAAATGTGCCCCCTCACCTGTTTCGGATTTGTATTGGGGCACCTGATACTCGTATATCTATGGATCTCGAGTATCCTATATCTCTTCTGCACAGCCAACCTAACTTCATCCATTACACAGGTACCCGTGAGGGCGCGATCTTCATCCTCGGTTTTCGTAAATTACCAATGGGGATTTGAACGCATGTTCTACACAGACAGAACATGAGTTTGCTATTAGACCTGTAGGGAAGGACGAGATTGTATAACTTGTCTGGCGGAACGATCGAATATCTGATTAGACCCTCCATACATAGGCATTCTTCTATGTCACTACATGCATCGCCCACATGAATGACTGGATGAACTATGGGGAAATTAATGTACTTGCATATGTATGGGAAGAGACTCACGACATAGACATATTGAATGTATTCATTCCCCGGCGCTTTACGGTAGACGCACATGGCCTTGTTTCGACCACCGTACAGGGCATCACGGACACGCAGCTTCTCTGCTGTACTATGGGATGCGTTAGTAGTTCGTGTTTCTGTTTCACAACACCCGAATCGTCAAAATCGCATTTCCATTGGACCTTGACCAGATAACCCGAACGCGTTATTTGCTCCAAGCGCGACATCGTCCGATTATACATTCCGCTTGTGTATCGCCTCTCGCGGTGATGACGTCACGGAACGTTTGACACGTGTGACTGTGAAAATAACATCCAAAGAACTCGTATATTTATAGAGTCTCGGGGCAGTGACCGTCTACACTAAAGTGGGGCAATTCGGGTACCTTGTACTCGCCACCGTTGCGAACGTGCTTTAGCTTTACACAGTCCGTCTCCTCCATACGCAGCAGCCACATTATCGCCTTCTTACTGTAGATATTGTTACACGTGTATCCGCCAGTAGAAGTGAGGTCTATAATGTCAGGTTGTAGGAAACGTTTACGCAGGACCTTACTGCACGCCGATGCGATAGTTATCGACTCGAGAAGAACGACCAAATTCCCTTTTTGCATGAATTCTCGTCGAAACACTGAGCATGCCTGCCTTAAGACCGTAACGTAATCTCGACAGTATTGTTCGAGCACGCGCCTTTAACGAACGGTGACTCCTGCGTCTTGTACGACTCGATAAAGTCACTCCCCTCACCTTCACCCATTTCATTCACCCCATAATACATGACATCTGGACGGGGTCCGATGTTATGTAGGTTTTCCTCGATGTTAAAGTAGTGAGGGATCCATGATTTGGCGACCGTCAGACCGAACGCCTCAGTCAGCCTGCGCAGAGGGAAGGGAAGGAAGGAGAGGCTGTACAAAAACACAAGGTATTCCATTCTCATAACATTATTTTTAGACCGTACATAATCTGGTCCGTATTCCATTTCAATAATATCGCTCTATTCAAGATAAAGTGAGTGTCGAATGCCTTGGTGTTATGTGCAATCGCGATTATCTTACTGGCCCAAGGGCGTGGTTACTTTAGGTATGTAAGCAGTTCACCCCGGGATCTTGCCAGAACGAGAGACTCCTCGTACCGCATCTTACGCAGTCATATGCGTCTTCCGGGTCCTCGCATCGAGAACAAAACTGCTGCACGTAGACGAGATTGGGTACGTGTAACTTAGCTTCGTCCGCGTACTCGGTATTTTGGCTGGTAACGAAATCATAGAAGACGTACAATACCTTATCCCCAGCGGGTGGCAACGCGTCCTTCAGAATTCTCATGCAAAATACATGTCCTTTTACTTTTTTCTCCTTATAGGTGTCATAGTACCTTTTTTAACATTCTTGCTTTTCACGCGTCACGAGCCATCCGCACGTCTCGCAGCACCGCTTACGTTCGCACACCGATTTCTTATTCGAAGTGTGCAGCTTGTGGTTCGCGAAACACGCGGTGTTTCTAAAGTGTCTATGTCAGTCGTCGCATGGGATTCGAAACTCCGCGAATGCGCACGGCGGACTGACCATGCAATCGCTGCACGTCTGGGCGCAGACATACTCGACGTCGCGTTTACACGCCTTACTGCATCCTTTAAACACGTTCTTTTTCGCCATGGCTTTTCTAAGTTTCGCTATGACGTGATAATGTCGTTCGACCACGTCGTAAAGTATATTGAGTCTTTTAGGGGAGTCTACCCGTCCTTCGAACATTATGTCTTCACAGCTCATACAGCGGTAGACGACTCTCTTATACTGCCGAAAGTGTTCCTGGAATCTGACCAATTCGAGGATCCCCGCCCCGTTGGACAGATCGAACCCGGTAGTCTCGAGTAGGGTTTTGACTACTTGACGTATCATCCTGCCTTGGCGATACGCCTTATAATCAGGATCATTTTCCACCTTCGCAATATATATTACTAGAGCATGGGCTAAATAGTTCTCTTCCGCTTTCACCTCCACTATACTTGTCTTGAGATGAGCCATTACGGAGAGCGGTCTGCTTTTCCCGAAACCGAAGGCCATCCTCACCGAATGCACGGTTACGACCAGCGGGTCCGGTGCATCGAACTAAGAATTCAACGGGGGGACTTTTTCGAAAACGCTCCATATCACATCCGCGGATAGTTGATCTTTCCAACTGAAACTCTGAAATTCCGATCGGCTTCTCATTTTGATACACTTAATTTTGAATCGTTATTCCCACCATATCGCTATCACCTACATCACGTAACACGTGCTCAAATAGGTCGTTCACATTGACTAGAAAATGTGTTACACAGTCACTGTTGTCCGTAGTGCGTGTTAAGCGTGCCGTAATCTGCCTTCATACTGCATTGTACCGCCTGTACTGTCTTGTTTTCCTGTCAATTATGTCGAATCTGTGAGCCATGTTTTTCTCTCTATATATACGAAAGACACACACCTATTTAGGATCTACACACTCTAAATAATACTCACTTACTTCATTTATATTCAGATTACTTCCAATTCTGCCTATGGAGTCCCACACACTCTGTTGCTACGGTGTTTGAGCCACGTATATTTATTGCTGACGGATGCTCACGTCATTCTCTAGTTTGTTTCAGGATTGCGGGCTACACGCGAAACATTTCTCCCTCCACGCTACATAGATAATTGAGGTAGTTATTATTTTTGATACATACATCATAAACATATTTCTGCTAAATGAGCATTTACTACATGCAATTGTTTTTCTCCCCACTTAGAGAGCAAGGATGGATCTGGCAAAAAAATTCATGTTTGCCACTGCCAGCGCTTCCTGCGCTTCCGTTAATATCAGCTCATTAGTACTAAATAGACCGTAACCCATTGTCCGCGCTAAACGGATTACAACTAAATTTGGGTCCACAGTCCTGCTGCCCCTACGGGACTCTAATAAACAATCAGTACAGATATTCCTCCCGAAGCGATACACTAGTGTTGTGTCCGATGAGGATATAGCCAAAATTAATTCCAGATCGATCTACCTAAACTTTTGTATAAGGGCATGTGCGAAAGGACCAAATCATACTTGTTGGCGATAGATTCGTAATGCCTTTAACTCATTTATCTTTGCAGATAACCTATCTGCCTAGACGATCTCAAGTGTCATTCAGTCTATTTGTGACCAAGAAATTCTCAGTGCATGAAGCAGGGAAAGTCACATGATTGCCACATTTCACTTCCACTAGGAACGAAACAATTATTTATGCTTTGTGAATTTTGTGTACATTGAATGTTCACGTTTGTAAATCCAGGGAAAAAATGTATTATTGTACATCTCGAAACGATATAAATTCCCGTTCTTCAATTGTAGAGAGACTGAGCTTTCGTTCGCTTATAGGGCAAGGGCTTGGGCTAGATGTACACAGGTGTGACGTGTCTCGGATCCGTTTGTTTTGGAGCATTACAGGTAGCTATATGAATTAAATTGGGAGGTACGAAGTAGAGTTCTATGTGTCAAATCAGTGCCTAGGCTTGTTCGATAGTTTTGGCCTGGCTGGTGCATGCAGTTGTTGTTACGATTGCACATTGTGTATAGGAGATTGGATTGGAAAAGTGTGTATTTACACGGAACCTCGGGTGTCGGATAATCCTCTGTACTTGAGAAATCACTTGTGTTGTATGGCTTGGGACGGTGGTAGATGCAAGTGCCCGGGAATTTCTTTTTTGGATCGTTTGTGCGATATGAGTATGACGTCGTTGTGTTTGAATAGTTGAAATTTGACATTTCATGGCAAATGTTTCGTCAAATCAAATATTTACTCCTAGGAAGACGTTTTGGACTTGATCGTACAAACAATAATTCCAGACTATAAAACTTAAACTACCTGTTACAAATGGTATGATCTGGTGGTGGTGTAATTTCAAACAGTACTTATTCTGTACCTTTGATTGTAATGTCTTATTGTGTTTGGGGAGCAGTGTGCATCTGCATTGTTTACAGCAAAACCTTGCATAATAATATGCATTTGACTCTACTGGCACAATTAAATGCACCAGTATCGAATTTTACGTAAGTTTTCTTTCATAACAACAGAAAATGTAAAAAAAAGATATATTACTCGGTAACCGTGTAAATAATAAATGTGTGTGTGTGTGTGTGTGTGTGCTTTTAGTGTCCTTACATATCCTGAACCTTACATCCAAAGATAGCTTTATTCTATTCCTCACGCATTGCAGCCACATTTGCATATTCAGATGGGGAGATATCATGTTTGAACATGCATGTATTTAATAAGATCCTACATTGTGTGTAATCGCGTGTGTTGATTTATTTTCCTTATACCAAGGATAGGATTTTTTTTTAAGTGATGTTAAAGCGGCAAGATTCCAACCTAGAATAGTTCAATTGAGAGTCCGGAATCTTATCGATTCGGCCAACTCTTTTCGAGAAACACAAATTCGTATACAGTGTACTTTAAAAATCACGCCCTGGTTACCGCGCTGACCGCCATATTGTAAAATGACCGACTTACCCTTAGACCAATTTTTGTACTTATTACACAATTGCACTCATTGCTACCAATCACGTGGTCTTCCTTTAGCGCAGGGGCCATGAAGGTACTTCTACAAGGCTGTTCGGGGCGCGCACGCTACCAAACTGTACGGCGGCTTCTATTATTTCCGAATTTGAGAGTTTTGAAAATTTTTTGGACTACAAGACTGTAAGGTGGCACACTACCAAACTGCACGGCAGGCATTCTTACTCCCCCGAATTTGGGGGCTTTCACCCATTCTTTTTCACTACCAGTCACCACAAGGGCAACCACCCTGATAGTGGCAGCTTTTTTCCATCGAAAACGATTCTTTTCGATAATATAATTATGTATTTTTAAATCTTGCATTCACTGCGTCTTGGACCAATCTTGCTACATACCCCACAAGTCACGTGACAGCATTTTCCCATTTTTTTACTACCAGACTGTACGGTGGCTTCTTTTCCCAAATTTGAAGGCTTTTGCCCGTTTTTCGACTACCAGGCTGCACGGGTCAACCACCATGATGATGGCAACATTTTTTCCCAATCGTAATCCGATCCTTTTCACTAATATTATTAAGCACTTATTTCACTCTTGCACTCACTGCGACTTAGACCATACTTGCTCCATAATCCACACGTCACGTGATACAGTCACGTGATCTTCATTTAGCGTAGGGAGGGCGATGATGCACCGATACAAATTTTTACGGGGCATATTACCAGTCAGCACAGCGGCAACTACACTGAAGATGTCAGCAAATATCCTGTGGAAAGTCGGTCCTTTTTAATAATGTGGATCAAACAGCCCCGGCTACTACTATGAAGTTAAAAGAAGAAAGAGTAGCTAGTCCCCCGAGATGTTTTCTCGACACACAATACGGTATCCGTAGGGATGGCGAGCAATTAATGATTGGTGATTCCCAGGTTTTTATAGATCCTGATGCTCATTTAACAATTAACGGAACTGTTTAGGGGTACGGAGGGGCTGTTGGAATTATTGACGCGTAAGAATGTGAATACGCTAACTTGAAGTTAAGGAGGACTTGTAAATATATAAAAAAAATATTGACATTGTCTAATACTCATTTGACTAGATATCGGCCTGGCTATAAAATTAATATAACGCGAGAAAAGAAATTTCACGAATTCATTGCACACTCTTTGCGAAACCGAAAGGACGCGGTGTAAATCAGCGTTACGTCGTAAGTGGATAAATATTAATATCAACTATTAGCAGGTTATATTAAGACGTTGCCGGACCTTCGGCACTATCGACTCGGCGGAAGCTGCAGTTTGGAAAAAAAAATTCTGCTTACGTCATCAAAGGATGTTTAGAGAAAGATGATACGTGTACACTTCACAGACCAGTGAGAAAGCCGTTTGCAAGTAATCCCTAAACAGTGTCCAACGTAATGAATGTATGGGAATGCGATCTGATGGATATATAGTCCTATGCCAAATATAATGATAATTATAGATTCATTCTATCAGTTATAGATGTATTCATGAAATATCTACATATTATCCCCATAAGGACACTGAGCGGGCCTTCTGTAGCCTCGGCGTTTCGGTCCATATTCGATGACCCGAAACGTCGCCGTCGCCCAAAATGGGTGCGCAGTGATAGGGGCAAGGAATTTCTAAATAAGCATTTTCAGGACATGTTACGGAACGAAGGCATCCGGTTTCAGGTGTGCAGGAACACCGACATGAAATTGCGGTAGTGAAACGCGTGATTCGCACGATTCGCGATAGATTCTATATATATTTTACGTATAGAAATACCTACAGATATATCGATGTCTTACCGAGTTATGTCAAGTCCTACAATGACACGGTTCAGTCGACGACAGGCAGGGCGCCTTCGCGAGTCACCGATTCGGATGTGCTTACGTTATGGAAGGGAATTGAGGTGGCTTGGAGGGGAAACAATCGTGAAAGCAGCGACGTTTCGGGTGGGAAAGCACGTTCGCATCAGCAAAGAGAAGATGCGGTTTGCCAAAGCTGTCGAACAGAATTTCAACACGGAGATTTTGAAGGTCGCCAAAGTAATCGATAGGCGGCTGTGAAGGAAATTATTTCTACGAGTTGTGCAGTGAAAAGTTAAATTCCGCAGATTATTTTAAAAAATGTGTTGCCTGTGAAGATTAGAGTGTCACTTATAAACCACATAAACTAGATGAATTTCGGTTATCATATAGTAGTGAGACAATTGAATTATAATTTGAAGCAAGACAGTTTCCAACACTACTGTCCGAATTAATATTTGCGCAAAGTATATTGAATAAAATTTGCTTATCGTCGCTAGCCTTCGGTATTGTGTGCATCAACAAGCGTGTGACCTATTTCACTAATGAAGCACTAACGTCAAGGCATGATTGTGTTTTCGATTTGTTTGATATTGATCTACAACTACCTAAGCGACTAGCAAACTGTAAGTTGTTTACCCAAAGTTGCTCAGAACACATTTTCTGCGACTATTATCCCAATGCCACCGTCTGTTTTACTAAACAAACTCATCGTGTGGTTAAAGAGCCTCAGTGCCCTTGTAAATTGTGTGTAAAAGGCGGACCTTCAAGTTTAAAATCACTATGTGCTAATAAAATTAATGATTTTTTTCTAACCTATTCCTCTAAGAAAAAGAAGTCATTGCATGTATGAAAACAGATTATTTAAAAAATTTGGTAGTTTTTAATTACACCGTGAATAAACTTCTGTCTGCCACCAAACCACACCTTGCTGATTAATTAATATATGTGTACAAACAATAATAAAATCCTACATTGTATAATTGTTCGTAAAATGTAAACTGTGTGAATTTATTTTCCTTATACCTAGGATAGGATCCTTTAAAGGAGATGGTTAAAGCACCAGGATTTAAAACTAGATTATTTCAATTATGAGTCCGGAATCTTACCGCTTCAGGCAATTCTTTTCGAGAAACACAAACTCATATAGATTTTAATTTAAAGTTAGCGCGCTGGTCGCCATGTTGCTTAATGGTGGACCTTAATGTTAGGTTTGATTTAAAACTAGCGCGCTGGTAGAAATATTGTAAAATGGTGGACTTTAAATTTGATGTATAATTTAAAAGTACCGCGCTGGTAGTCATTATGTAAAATGGTGTAATTTAAAGTGTATACACATTTAAAAGTGGCGCTCTTTCGAAGTGACGGAAAGGGTGAAATAAAACTTAAAGTTAGGTTAGATCAAATTTAAAAATGGCGCCCATCAGACATTCAAAATAATAGCCGGCACCGTACTGTATCGCATAATTAGGTTATCCACCATATTTTTTGACATACTACGTCATTAGTTTACATCATGTGACCATTGCTACGTTTGTTTACGTATCGGAGTGTAAAGATAGGTTTTGCGCCACACAGTCTTGTAATTAGGTCATCCGCCAAATATGTTTATATACTACGTGATTTATTTACATATCAGAGGCTAATGGTGGGTTGGGCGCTATACTGTCTGGATTAATTACTCCTTACGCCATCTTTGTTTGCATACTACGTAATTCGTTTACATATCAGAGGCTACGGTTAGGTTATGCGCCATACAGTCTGGGATAATTGGGTCATGCGCCATCTTTGTTACATACTACGTCATTTGCTTGCATATCAGAGTTTAAAGTTAGGTTAGGCGTCACATTGTCTGCCGAAATTAAGTCATCCGCCCTATTTGTTTACACCACGTGACCGCCGGAGGCAAGGTCGGCCGCCATTTGTTTACATATGGCGTCACGAGATCATTGATCCCGCCGCGATGTTTGTTTACATCACGTGTACTGTGACGTCATAGCATCCTATACCCGGTCGCTCTGTAATGTCGTCTTACAATATCGGGTACAGAGGGTTGTGTAACCCGAGTATTTGTTGTGTGCTCTCTGTAAGGAGACGACGGCAGGGGTGCGGTAAGATATGTTGCAGATTTAGTATAACTAGGCAAAGAGCCTTCGAAACGGGGGGACTCCTTCGACACCAGCCAGGCCAACCACTTCGCAGCAGCGAAGGGTCTCATAGAAATAAGCGGTACTCCTGCACTCGTCTCCACAATAGGACTACTCATTTGTACGTTCAAGTGATTATTGAACCATTAGTATGTGGAGGTTGCCGTGTGCACTCTTAATCTGGAAAGTCTACCGACCAGACCCGTCTGTACTCCGGGGAGTCAAATTAATAAATTCTTTTGTTTCGACTCAACTGTTTTACTAACTACTACACCAAGAGTCACACCTATTGCTCCCACTCGGCAACACATCTACAGTACCTGTACAGGGGGGAACGCATCAATTGTTAATCACCCACCTGCAGATGCAAAACTCACCAACCAACCAACCAACCAACCAACTCCATGAAGTAGAGTCCTTCCAGAAAAGGTAACAGGTCCTCAGGTAATCAAGAATTTACCCGCATCTAATGGAAGTCGAGTGTTCATTACAGCATTCACATGAGCCCGTCAGCTGTCCATATCTTGAGCTAGATCAATTCAGTGCCAGTCCCATGTTCTACCCCTTGAAGACCCATTTCAATTTTGCCCTGCTATATACACCTATGTCTTTCAAGTGGTCTCTTTCCCTCAGGCTTCCCCACCAAAACCCTGCATGCACCTCACCTATTCCCCATACGTACTGTATGCCCCACCCATTTCATTTTTCTTGATTTGGTCACCCGAATAATATTTGTTAAAAAGTACAAATCCTGAAACTCTTCGTGATGTAGTCTACTCAACTTCCCTGCTACCTGTTCCCTCTTAGGCCCATATAACCTCTCCAGCACTCTATTCTCGCACACTCGCAGCCTAACCTCGTCCCTCAATATGAAACCAGTTTTCTCACCCTTGCCAAACAACGGGCAAACTTATAGTTCTTTATACCTTAATCTGTTTATTTTTGGATATCGGACTGGAAGACCGAAAATCCTGCACCGAATGATAGCAAACATATTCTGACTTCAGTCTGCTGTTCATTTCTCCATGAATGAAATGGACTCGTTTCGAAGGTCTGAGTTTCTTGACTGTTAAATCATAAAACCACAGAAAAGAGAAGTCTGACTCCTAATTTTTGTTGAGCTAGCCCTTAGATTTATAGAAAATCTGTCATGTGTTGTTGTAGCCGAAGCTGTTGTCCTTCTGGTGTGTAGTTCTAAGTATTCATATTTTTGCCCGCAATTTGCCCACGCCATTCCGAACAACAGACCACACTTCTTGCTAGCACAATAAAGGGTATTTGAACTCTTTCGAAGCGGAATTCGTAGCTTCACTGGACTATTCATGCAAGTTGTAACAATAAATGCATTTTAATCCCCCCCAAAAGAATAAGAAGTTGCTTTGAAGATGAGAGAGAGAGGAAGAGAGAGAGAAAAACATACAAAATAAGGGTCGAAGACGAGAGCAACAAGAGGGTACGGAGAATGGCGTAGTAAATGTTAATACCATACTGGGCTGTAACGCTGTGTAGAAATTTGCCAGCGTTTCGGAGGAAACTGCTGCTTCAATACGAATCATCATCGTCCTTTTAACTGGCCTTATATTTTTGAAATGGGTAACAGAGTCCTCCAAAAGTTTTTTAAATTTCTACCAGACTAGACGGCGTTATTTCCAGAAGATAATTTATTCTTAACCATCGCCATTAGAACCTCAGACCTCACAATGACACCAGGTATGTTGTTGTTGTTCTTGATGATGAAGATTATTATTATTATTATGACGACGGTGGCTGTGGTGTTGGTCATTATCATCGTCGTCGTCGTGGTAATAAATCTTTGTATACTGAGGTCTATTGGAGTAAAAATATATAAAACAGGGAGGTATGTTTTATGGGTTGTGCTTGGCACTGTTTGTTTTAGCCAGAGTTTGGTCGGGCGTTTGACATGGTCAGAATGAAACTTGTTTAATCTATTTCTGTAAGTCTGTTAGCTCACATCTGTAACACAGTTCTTTCGTTGGCAATCCAAACTATGCATTACTTATGCATCCTTTCGGCTCACGTGTGTGTATTCTTTGGCACATAATCGCAAACAAATCGTTGGGTTTCCTTACAAACTTCAAGTTACGGAACTCTTTTATTATTTGTAGTGATATTTATTTATACGTCTTTCTGAGGTTTGAAGTTTTGTTGCTGGTTTTCGAAGGTCTGTTACTTTTCCATTTGTTCGAGCCGTAACATCGTGACTTTCGTCTGGCAAGTTGATTAATTAATAAATCTGAAACTGAAAACCGGTTGGCTTCTCGAGGATTTTGCTCCGTGGTGTAAGTAGTAAGTAATTAAGTAAGTAAGGTAAGTAAGTAAAATTTGGCAGCCGTAATTATTTGTGATTCTTAACGTGACGAAAGGTGTAAACCAAAATTTGTGAAGTGTAAATTTATCTGAATTTTAATGTCGATAATGGCATTTCTTCGAAATAAGGTGCAATGGTTTGCTGTCGTTACTTCCCTGAGAATTACGTAGTGTCATTGTGTCCACTACTGATACATTTTGCTGTGTCTTTGTCGCCATGACTTGGTGGCACGTTGGTTGCAGGACACTTTACAGAAAGGGCTGTGACATCTCGAAACGAGGTCATGAAGCTACAAAAGGGCTTCAGAGACATTCCCGAACGCTTCAATCCTTGCATTAAGAAGATAACAATGTTTTGATTCTGAACAGCACCTCCAGGTACAGAAATACTGTCGTACAGGCATGAATCATTCGTAATTATTTCACCGTGTTCTTGTGTCTTTTGGTGGTACGTACGTCTGCAATTTTTAAATAAACCAGTGAACACTATCTTCCCATCTTACGAGAAGAAATTTACTTTCCTCTCTGCTGCATTTACTTTATCTCGGATTTAACAGCATGAGCCATGTTGTTCTTCGACTTCAGGCGCGTTGAAAAAAAAGCGAAAAGCGATCATTAACGTCGTCACGTGTCCACCCGCCCGTCCGTCTGTCCGCATGTAGCGTTTTGGCTTCCATTAGATATGTGTGAGACTTGATATTTGAAGGTTTTTCGAAAATATCGAGAAAATTAAGCTGCAAGAAGAATAGCGGGCACTTCACATGAAGACCTGTGAGTGTCTGTGATAGTATCTAGCTGAATTGTTCTTAAAATGAGAAGCATTTCATACAAAAGTCGTTAAGAAAATCAAAACACGCATTTTGTTTTCAGTAACAGTTTTACTAAAGTCGTATCTGTTACGAGATAATGTGGAAAAAATATGTTAGACCCGTACAGGCCTCAGATGACAGTGTAATACGGCGCCAGCGCTTTGCATGCTGGATAACTAAGACACACAGACTACGGGAAATACTTATTGCTTTTTTCACGGCAACAGTGGTTACGCGAACGCGCCACATTGTTACGTTAACGTACAGTACATATTCTGTCTTGTGTATAATTACCTTGAGGTGGGAGGTTATGTCCATTAATGTATACGTACGCGGTCCAGTGCAAGATGCCAGCCTCTCGGCTGTTCAGATCTTGTAAGGATTTGTTATTACGCTTATGCTAGTGTACGCGGTGGCACAGTGGTTAAGGCGCTATGCTACAAATCGGAAGGTCGGTGGTTCGATCCCAGCTGGTTTCATTGGAATTTTTCATTGACATAAAATTCTTCCGATCGCACTATGACTATGGGGTTGACTCAGCCTCTAACAGAAATGAATACCTGGAGTTTTTCCAGGGGGTAAAGGCGGCCGGTGCGTAAGGCTGACCTTACCACAATCCTGTGCCTTTGTCATGAAACCTGGGAACCTTAACTTACTGGAACCCTCTGGGTCACTCCAGACTTGTAACGGGACTGCCTTTCGTTTATGCTGTTGCAAGACTCCTTTGCGCACACTGTTTTGCCTTCTAGGGCTGTAATTAAATTTACTGCATAGGAGGTCTTATAAGACGTAGTTAGCTGCTGACTTGTGCAGAATTATGGTCATCAAGACTCCGACGTACTTGTGACGCCATTGTGTTTCGCCCGTACGAGCAAGTCAGGTAACATGACGTGTATTGTTTTGCGCACAGTTATTCTAGTCAACGATCGCTTCTAGGCACCTGTTTTGGTCGCATGTTTTCTGCTGGAAGAGAGAATTGTGTTTGGCTTGGCCATATCCGCCAGTTGTTTGGATTACAACAATGTAGGTTTAAACGCAGACTTTTCCGCCGTTTTCTGAGTAAAGGAAACTGCGCTCAGATCCGTTGGCATTCGTGCATTTTGTCCGTTAGTTCCAGGTAGCCCTTACTCGGTTCACTCACAAGGACTGAAAGTGCGTTTCATTCCATTACGAAAAAGTTTCCATTTTCTAACCTTGGTAATCATATTTTTAAAAAAAATGGATAATGGACACAGGATGGCAGCTGGTCTTTTCCAAATTTCCAAAATGAAATCCGTCCAGCGAAAACTCATTTATGAACGGTCACTGCGTTGTCTGTAAACCATGCACCGTCAACACTTAGTATGTGTAGAGTTTCGTTTTCAGAGACTTCTTGATTTCCCAAAATACTTTGTGGACGAGCCTCGGTGATCAGATGCAGAATGGTGTGGAAGGGGCATGTAGCACACAGGGGGAGAGAGGCAGGGGCATGCACGTTTTTGGTGGGGAAACCCGAAGGAAAGAGACCACTTCGAAGACCTAGGCGTTGTTGGGAGAGTAATAATGAAGTGGATCTTCAAGAAATCGATTGGGAGGGCGTGGACATGATTGGCTTGGCTCATCATACGAAAAAGTGGAGGACTTTTGTGAAAGCGGTAATAAACTTTCGGGTTCCATAAAATGCGGGTTAATTTTTTGGCTAGCCCATGAGCTGTTACATTTACAAGAAGGGCTGTGCGCAGGGGAGTGAGTGAGTTTGTGCACGAACAGCTGTTGATTCAGAAGCATTGGTACTCGCTCCGTTAGAACAGGAAATTTTTTAGATAATTGTGAAAGTATATTAAGAGTAACGTCTTGTGGAAAGGGGAGCCATTCTTTCATCGGCCTCAAAATGGAGGCACTACATTGTTCTGGAGCACAGACCAAAGTCACATCAGTGTACAAACCACGGTCCAAAGAGAGGAGTCGTTTTGTACCATTATTGTACTTCCTGCTGATGGGCCAGTAAGACCCGAAACGTGTCGGAGTTAGTTAGGAGTAAAAGTAAAATTCACCTTAGAACAGGCCACGAAGGCCCAGAGGGAGAGTAGAGGTGTAGCTCTACTCCTTCTTTACCCTCGGCACTAGTTGGGGTGGATGGGCCGGGTATTTCAGTCGGTATAGCTACTGATTACGGGCTCCACAGTACGGGATCGAATCCCGGTGGGGACGAGATTTTCCGCCCGTCCATACCGGCCCTGGGGCCCACCCAGCCTCCTGTAAAATGGGTACCGGGTCTTTCCCGGTGGTAAAGTGCGGCCGGAGCGTCGTGCTGACCACTCACCCCCTTCTAGTGCCGCGGTCATGAAAGAGTTGAGCTATACCTCTACCCACCCTCTGGGCCACACCAGGCCTGTAACGGGATCACTTTTAAAAGATGGGATAGTTGGTCAACGCCACGCCTCGGCTGCTTTAAATCCGGGAAAGAGGGTAGGAGGCTGGGTGGGCCCTAGGGCCGGTCTGGACGTGTACGGAAAATCTCGACTTCAGCCGCGTATCGAACCCTTGACCGTCCAGCCCGTAGCGAGTCGCTATACCGACTGAGCTATCCCGGCCCACAGCTTTTATATTATTTTAATGCTAACACAATTGTGTGCTTGTGTTGATTTACATTATAGTAAGCACAGTAAGAGTTGAAAATCTATTTCAACGCACATCTCATTGCAAATCAAATGTCTAATGAGATTTTATGTGACGTAATCAGAACATTACAAAATAATACTTGCATTCAAGAGGGTGGGGCGAGTGGTGTGGCCATCCCAGACAACACAATCCAAGGGGCGGCAATATGGCTGGAAAAATTAATATTTAAATTTAAAAATATGTTCTGCGCTCAACAGATTTTAAAGTATTGAGACAAATGAAAGGAAATTCAGCAAATAATTACGAAGTTTTCTTAAAGTTTATAATTTTGCCAGGGGCAGCTATGGCGATTGGTCGTCCCGGGCGTCCAAAATCCTAGCTAAGCCACCGCTCGAATTACGGCAGTAGGTCGTTAGGATGTTGCAGTCGGAAAGAGTTCGTTACTATAAATGATACGATTAGGGGTACACAAATCCCGGGTGCCAGGTCGCCATGGAGACAAATTTTTGCCGTTGGCTCCTAACGTGTGTGGAACTTGGCTTTATGTCACTCTTCTATTTTCTGGAAGTTTGGGCTGGCTCCTAGGCTTATTTTTAATTTGTTACCCCTGCTTGCGATAACTGTCATTCGATTTACCGTAAGTTTTATGAGCTAATTTTTCTGCTTTGAGAATACCTGATCATTTTCAAAATTCAAACTCTCACCTGATCGTCCCATCAGCGGAAAAAGTGCGGCAGATCTCGTACTGGTGCCTGTTGTGTGACTTAAAGCGTACTGTATATAACACTTGATGTATCATTCATACAGTTCGCACTTTGCCCGCAGTGCCCGTTCGTGACTTTGCTGTGGTTCTGAAAAGGAGCAGGGGCAATTTCTTTGAACCGTATTATCCGACGGATCTTTGTAATAGAGGCACATTTTGTTTAGGCGTACTGTTAATTTTGATGTATTCGTATTTTAGAAGAAAATGACGCGTCACTTGTTAATTGTTATGCCAGTGACTGTTATAGTGGGGACATGCGTGTTGCTTTGTTTGTTTGTGTCCACCGAATGTAAGGCAAAAATAGAGTTGTCCTTGTACGCCATGAAAGCTTAAGATTAGTGGAGTTGTATCTCCACCAATTCTTAAGCTTGGCTCCAGATGGACTCCCCAGTCGCTTACTCTCAGTGTGCACTGAACAGGAGGCTGGATGGTCCCCATAGCCTGTTCGGACGAGTTGGAGAACTGAAAAATCTCTTGCCCCTGGCCGGGAATCGAACCAGGATTCCTCGCTTTTCTAGCCCGTAGCTTAGTGAATGCTCTCTTTCCGGATTCTGCAAAGCACCCTGTACAAGTAGAGTTTAATTTTTTATCGTCCCAGCAGGCTTTCAGATGTTTAAAAAATTATTTCTGGTTGCGTTTTTACTCTGTGTCCAACCCGAAAAGTTTGCAGCATTCTGCGAAGCTTTTTACTTTAGTAACTACGTCTCCATTAATAACTATCACACCCACTAATTGATTTTAACAAAATTTTATATGGAGATATTTCAAGGTAATTATGTGGACATCTTAAAATGAAACAGCGGGTAGACTTCATTTAAATCCCTCGTGCGCCTTTCAGAACAATGCAAGTCGAAAGGCAAAAAAAACTGCCTTTACTTAAACTTCGAACAACAGGAGAGAAAATCCAGGATAAAATTTAACTTTGCCATAACCTCATACCCGAACTCCACTTTGTTAGATGTACGTATGTCTGGACAGTCACAGGAGTGAACACATTTATTGAAAGGTCAAGTTCCAGTCAGCATATATAGTTAATATTATGTGGCCACCACAACTCACTGCACGTAGCTCCAATGCACTGCAGGCAGACGAGTTCTCACCTGATGACAGCTGCCTAAAGTCACAGGAGCATAGGTAGTTTTCGTGG
>Ga0131853_10002542_pt1 | contig 32550 bp, 24 predicted proteins | sample TergutLab28metaG_FD_92764 | JGI IMG/M metagenome (GOLD analysis project Ga0131853, IMG submission 92764) | Labiotermes labralis P1 segment gut microbial communities from Petit-Saut dam, French Guiana - Lab288 P1 (version 2) (version 2) | ecosystem: Host-associated > Arthropoda: Insects >... | reverse complement strand
TTTAACAACTTTGTAAGAGACGGTATTTCCCCCGCGTCTTCTTTAATCGAAAACAACGAAATGTTCAACAACCGCCTCAATGCTGGCGAATATGCCGTGAGCTTTGCTTGGATGGAGCCAAACCATGCCATAATTGAAGCGTCAGGTGTTGACTGGCGTTTCCGCCCTGTATTCTTTGACATTCCTCAAAGAACTGATTTTATCCTTCCATATGGCAACGAAATACATGGCTGGGACGGCATAAGCATATTTAAAGACCAGGTATCAGAAGAAGATGTGCGCAGAATCCTTATGTGGATAGACTTCTTATATACAGATGCGGGGCAAAGACTTGTATCTTGGGGACCTGCCACAGCAGGTATTTGGGAATATGTAGATGGTCAACGCCGATTTACGGTACCCGAACTTGAGCAAAACCTGGTATTTAACGTGGAAAACAACGCTCACATTGAGTTCAACCTTGCAACCACACGCTATGGTGCCCACATTCCTCTTAACTTCCCCACAATGCCTGTAGGCATACAGGGCGGAGGTCTTCAAGCACCGCGCTTTATTTATGATTTGCTTGAAACCGAAAGGTCTCCAGGTGGTGCGAGGAGTGCGTTTAGAACCGGTATATTTGACCCTCATGTAACAACCAGGGAAACCGTGGTAACATCTGCTAATATATGGGCATTTACCGACCATATAGATGGTGTACAAAGCTTTTGGACTGTACGCGGCACAGGATTTGAGCCTTTGATGACAAGAGTGCTCGCAGCTCAATCTGACGCTGAGTTTGAAACAGCTTACTATGCCATGATAGAGTTTGCGGAAATGCACGGTCTTACAGAAGAAACCATAAAAGAGGCCGAAGCCTGGTGGAGAGAAAACTTCCCCAACTGCGTTCGCGCTTATGAAATAGGGTATTAAATTTTAGTGGGGGTGTTCGCAATGCGAGCACCCCCTAATATAGTTCGTTTTACAAAAAGCCCAACCGTACATGGGCTTTTTATAAAGTGAACTATAGTAGATAGGAGAATCGTCATGGACAACAAAATACCTGCACCGGCAGAACTTTTTTGCCCAGTGCTTGTCGGAAGCAAAATAAGCCGTAACTATTTAAACCCAGGAGATACACTGTTTGTAACGTTAACATTCATTAACAATGGGCAGCACACTGCACCGGCACGCTATCGTTTTGCCATGGATATTTTGTACGGGCATCAGCGCAAATTGGAAAATAAGCAGTTCAATTATCGTGTAACCACGGGGGCTTTCCCCGATGTCACTAAGTGGAATCCGGGAATGGAAACTGATGTGACACTGAGATGGGAAGTGACATCGCAGTGGTCGGGAACTTATCATCTGGTAGTGAAAATACTGGATGATGACGACATCCCTGTTCCTTTTTTTGTACCCGATGTTGGCATGGTAACACAGTTTAACATCGGATGTATAAATACCAGTTGGAATTTGGGCAGACCTTGGGTAGCAGAAAACACGCACCCTATTTGTGCGGAATATGTGTTTGAACGCTCTGCTACCGCTAAGGACGATTTTCTTTTTAATCAAGAACACACCATAACGCTGTCTGATAATGTTGATATCATTTTAGCTTGTGATGCTCCTCGCATATTATCTATAAATAATATCCGCTTTAAATATGCTATGCCTGAGATAAATCTTAAACACTTGTATAGCAACCGTTATTTTATCGAACCGGCACAGTTTATTTTGGTTAAGCAAACAAATACAGAGGCCGTTTACAATGGGGTTGTATGTTGTGGCGGGGTTTCTGCCGCTTCGTTTAAGCTGAGTCTGTCTTTGAGCGGACAGACCCTGTCTGTGGCGGTAGACAACATTACTGAAACAGAAGGCTATGAGCTGCTATCGGTGAAATATCCGGTACTAGCGGAAATAGGCAGTGGTTATCTATTGGACTTCTTTGGTGGAGGTCGTCTAATCCCCATTGAAGAAGCCACACCTATATTTTTTGAAAGACCCTATGATGTGCGCAATGCCGCCGTTTTGCATAACAATAAGCACATGTTTATTGTAGAAAGCAAACACATAGACAGTATGCTTATTACAGGAGTCTATCGTACTGGCAATGAAAAACGCGGCTTTATAGGTGGAGTAATCACATGCCGCATACCTGCCGAGGGTAACCGTCACGGGATAGCCATTAAAACACCGCCGGTGTTTTCCATTGAGCTATGTGACACCGATACCCCCGATTGGACAGTTGCCGCAAGGCTCTTACGGCGAGGGGTGAAGCCTAATAACGCGCGTGATTTGTACCGTAACGCCTACGTATACAAGCAGCTTACTACCTGGGGACCACTTCCAGACGAGTCATATCGCTATGCAGACATACATCCACTTACGCAGAACCTGTTTAAGACTGTGACCTTTGCCAACGTTGAGGACAATGTGCGAAAGTTTTCAAACCTTACGGATAATACAAAGCAGGTGATGTATGTCACCGGATTCCAAAAGGGCGGTTTTGATGATGCCTACCCATATCCATACGACACGGAAGCAAGATGCGGCAACCTGAAGGATTTGAGTAAATGTCTGGAAGAAATGCGAAAGTATAACGCCATTACCGGTTTACATGATAATTTTGATGATATATCGGTTATGCATGTCAAAAACTTCCCCTATGTGGCGATGGATTCACGAGGTGAGCCATGGCATGGGTGGGTGTGGGCAGCAGGACCGACCTATATGACATCCCTGTGTTCCTTGGTCGAAAGCGGTGCATTGGCTGAGCGCGTAAAAACCATGGTTAATATACTGCCCCTAAAAGACAGCTATCATATTGATGTGCTGACTGCGGAAACTTGCCGCTATGACTTTAATCCCCAGTGCCCTGCCTCAGCAGAGGACTCATTTAATGCAAAAATGAAAGTGGTTGCGGAGTGGAATAAATACAGTATTGATATCACCAGTGAAATGTTAAGTCACCCCAGTGTGGGGCATATTGGGTTTGCCCTGCACACACGCATGGATGTAAACGAGGTGTTTATTCCTGGAGATAGCTTTATTCCCCTTGTACACATGATTTATCACGGGATTATTGGCTATGCCGCACCTAGCGGCAATAGAATCGAAATACTGTGGGGGCTGTTAATCGGGGGGCAGGTTTTCTATGAAGAGGACATTGCCGGTCCATTGTGCATCAGCCGTTTTTACATCCAAAACATACCGGCTATGAAGCTATACGATAAAACCATGACAGGATACATCAAGGAAGGAAGCTGTGCCCGTGCGGATTATGATGAAGGTTCCTATGTATGCGTGGATTTCGAGCTTGGGACGTATCGCGTGGTGGTAGACGATATTCTTATTGGACAGGGCTTTACTACATTTGTGCCGGCAAACAGCACACCCGAGGCATATCTGGCATACGCCTTTGAAGATACCCAGGTGAGCTATCAGAAACCCGATGTATTTAAAGGTGGAGAACTTTACACCGTGACCTTAACGGCGGAAGGGCATGGGGAAATACTTGAAAACGCAGTAAGGCTGGAAGGAGACAGCATTATATTGAATTTGCCGCCAATGACCCCTGTGATGATACGAGAGGTGATAAAGTGACTATAAATGACAGAAAAAAGCGATGGAACAGCTTTTATAATCTTTCATCTGATACAAAAACCTTGGCACTTATAGACTGCCCCCACCCAGATCGCCCATGGCCATATCCAGAAAACATGACAAAGCGTTTAGACTGGGCTACCGAGTCCTATCACAAACAGCTTAGTAATATGGAATGGCTGCACGATGACCGCATACCTGCATTGAATCCCTATACAGGCACAGAATTGTTTGCGGCCGCCTTTGGATGCAAAGTGCATTATTCCGGTGATAACATGCCCTTTGCATTGCCTATGATACACAACTCCAATGAGCTTTCTAAAGTGAAAGAGCCCGACTTATTTAACTCATGTCTTGGGGATATTTTTGAACTGGGGCAGAGACTTCGCCAGCGAGGTGGTCGAGATGCGGTGTTGCATATACCAGATATTCAGAGCCCCTTTGACATCGCTTCACTTGTTTGGGATAAAGGCGATTTATTTATGGCTATGATGGATGCGCCGGAGGCTGTTTGCGAACTTATAGCAATGACTGAGAGGACACTTATTAAATTTTTGGATGCCTGGTTTAAAGAGTTTGGTACCGAATATATTTCCCATTACCCAGATTATTATATGCATGGTGGCGTAACCGTTTCAGAGGACGAAATTGGTGCTTTTAGCCCAGCAATGTTTAAGATCTTTTGCCTTCCTTCATTAAATAGATTGTCTAAGCGTTACGGTGGTATTGGAATTCATTGTTGTGCCCACGCAAGGCATCAATGGAATAACTGGTGTAAGGTAGACGGCTTGCGAATGCTCAATTTTGTCCAATCTGCAGATGTGACACATGAAGCATATCGGTTCTTTGCCAATAAAACCCCCATGATGCACTATTGGTGTGGGGAAGGTAGCCCCGATATAACATGGGCTAAGAATTACCCAACAGATTGCCATGTTGTGCTAAGTTGTGAAAGTATAGACTATAAAGACGCTATAGAAAAATGTAAAATCCTTAGAGAGATTGCGGCTCAACGCTGATTTTACCAGGAGTTGATTCCATGGAGTTTCATACTATTTCCCCTAACAAACGCCCTGTCCGCCTAAAAGAATCGACGCGTCAATTTGCGTGGGAATCACTCCACGGCAAATATGGCGATATTACTATGTCAAATTATGCGATACATATGGATAATGTACCAGAATTTGATTCTATGACGGAATATGAGCAATATGACAGGGCAATTATGAAAATAGCTCAGGAAGCACCTGTGAGAATATGTGCTCATGAACGTGTAAGCGGCGCGGCCACCTTGGGGCTTGCCATACGTCACCATGTGCCTGCCATGTGTGGAGGACGTGAACTTTGGTATGGCGTAAGCCACCTGACACTGGGTTTTGACCGTGTGGTTAATGAGGGGCTAAACGCAATAGAAGCGGAAGCCCTGCGCTTAACTCATGATACTCACACTTCCAGGGCAGAGATACCCCATAGTATTTTAAATACGATAGCTGCCATACGGATATGGCGGGACAGATATCTGATTAATCTAAAAGACATCAAACCGGATATACATATAATCCTTACCAAGGTACCATTTAAACCAGCAAACAGCTTTCATGAAGCCGTACAAAGTTTATGGTTTATGTTTGCTTTCACACGACTTTGCGGCAATTGGTCTGGTATAGGTCGGATTGATGCACTGCTGGGTTCTTATTTGAAGCGCGATTTGGAACGTGGTGTAGAAACCATTGACAGTGCCAGGGAGATTCTGGCTAGCTTTTTTATAAAGGGTTGCGAATGGATAGAGCATGATACCCAGGCTGGAAGCGGCGACGCACAGCATTATCAAAACATTGTTTTAGCGGGAGTGGATGCGGATGGTAATGACATAACCAACGAGGTTACGTTCCTGGTTCTTGATGTTATAGAAGAGTTAGGTATTGGGGATTTTCCGATTGCTATCCGCGTCAGTGAAAAAACATCCCATGCACTGCTTACCAAAATAGCGGAAGTAATGCGTCACGGCGGTGGGATTGTGGCTGTTTATAACGAACCCATTGTCATAAAAAGTCTTGTTGATTTCGGATATCCATTGGAAGAGGCCAGGGATTTTGCAAATGACGGTTGTTGGGAAGTGCAAATCCCCGGCATGACAAAGTTTTCATACATACCTATAGACAGCATGACATTGTTGCTGGAAAACACACTAAAACTATCCAGTGAATGTGCCAGTTTTGACAGTATGGATGCGTTGTACGACGCTTTTTTGGCTACCATGCGGCAGAAAATTGAGGAGATATACAATGACACTGTCATGCATTTCACCGGGCAAATGCCGGGGGCTCCATGGCAATGGCGAACCGACAGCAAAGGAACACCTGATTGGGTGTGGGCACCAATGACTCCCTGCTCTGTTGTATCCATGTTGGAAGAAGGTTGTGCGGAATCTGGACGCTCCTATTTATGTGGTGGTACGCGATATGTTGTAGTCTCACCCCATATTGGAGGAGCTCCTGATGTGGGCAACAGTCTGTATGCCATTCAGAAATTAGTATTTGACGAAAAAAAGGTAAGTTTTGCCCAACTGATGCAAATACTCAAAAATAATTGGGAGGGCTTTGAGGAGCTACGGCAATATGCCGTGAATAAATTTTCATATTACGGAAATGACAACGACGAAGCGGATGGATACACCGTGCGTGTGCTGCACGATTTTGCTGACTACACAGCCGGAATTAACGGGCGTTGCCCCGTTCAATTCCCGGCAGGCATAAGCACTTTTGGGAGACAAATAGAATGGGCATCCTCTCGGGCGGCTACTCCCTTTGGGCGCAAGCGCGGGGAAATCCTTTCCGGTGGCGCATCTCCAACGCCAGGCACCGATATGGAAGGCGCGACGGCAGTGATAAAGTCATATTGCAAAATTGACCATACAAAGATTACCAATGGCTCCGCATTGGATTTAAAGCTACATCCCTCGGCAGTTAAAGGAAGTAATGGAGTGAATGTACTCATCGCCTTGGTAAAGGGATTCGTAAAACTTGGGGGATTTTTTATGCAGTTGGATATCATGGATGCGAATATCCTCCATAAAGCGCAGCAGCATCCGGAAGCATATAAAACTCTGTCTGTGCGTGTTTCTGGCTGGAATGCCAGGTTTGTCACTTTAGACCCCCATTGGCAAAAAATGATTATAGACAGGACAGCTTATGGGATTTAAAAAGCTGCCGGTGACAAGCATCCAACGTTTTAGCACCCACGACGGACCAGGAATTCGTACCACTGTATTTTTAAAGGGTTGCCCCCTTAACTGTGTGTGGTGTCATAATCCGGAAGCCAAACAGTTAAGACAGGAAATTTTTTTTGTGCCTGATGTCTGTCTTTGCTGCCGGCTGTGCGAGACGGCTTGCAATACTGGAGCACATAGTTTTCAGGGAAGCATCCATTTTTTTGATGCTTCACGCTGTATGGGTTGCTTGGAGTGTACGCGTGTGTGTTCGGCAGACGCGACAAAACCAGTGTGCACACAGATGAGCGTTGATGAAATCATGGATGTGATATGTAAAGATCAAGTTTTTTATGACGGTGGCGGCGTTACATTGTCCGGCGGTGAACCACTTATGCATTTGGATGGCAGTATGGAAATTTTAAGGCAATCAAAGGAAAACGGAATTTCCACCGCAGTAGAAACATCCGGGTTTTTTGACTGTCATGTACCGGATAAGTTGGCCAGTCTTACAGATATTTTTTTATGGGATTTTAAAGATGGGAACCCAAAGCGGCATAAAAAAAACACCGGCGTTTCCAATGAAAAAATACTACACAATCTATTTGGAATAGATAAGTACGCGAAAAAAATACTGCTGCGCTGTGTGATGGTAAAGGGCATAAATATGGATGAAACACATTTACAGGAAGTTGCACGGATATATCACAGGCTCAAAAACTGTACAGGCATCGAGTTAATCCCATACCATCCATATGGAGGCTCCAAGCATAGGCACTTAGGTTATGGTGACAATGCCAACGCAGAGTGGATACCCACCGCAGAAAGTTTAGACCATACGACACAAACCTTACTTAAACTAGGCTGTTTCCTGTTGTGAAGCAAGCAGGCTTCCTATTATTGAACAATATTTAAAGGAGATGCGTGATGAAAAGATTTCCGAAGATTCTTTACTGGAAATGGGACGACAAAACCCCCGAATATCTGGATTATGGATTAAATGACTGTATTTCAAGGTTTGATTTTGATTTGCTGTATGTATCATTTCACCATTTGGCACTGCCCTTTGGTGATGAATATTTGCTGAGTTTGATACGCCGAACGATCGACACACTTAGAAAGCATGGCAGAAAACTTTTACTTGATATAGATGCACGTAATGAACTGGAGGCTTTTTTAAAGATTTATCCTGATGATGAAGGGTTGAGCCTGCGGTTTTGGGAGTATGTTCTTGATGAAAACGGGACTGTGCAGTTTCGCAAAGATAATGTTACCGCAGGGCGTACCGGGCGCGGCAAAAGCCCCGAGCCTCCTGCGGGGATTGCCGGAGTATGGCTGATGGAAAAGGCTGATGGAAATGAATACATCCCGGGGACGTTAAAAAAATTGGATAGCAACACCATCACTATCGAAAGTACAGATGTATCTTCACTGTATACAATAGAGGCCGGCAAAACCGCCGCCGGAAAATCCATCGTAATCGCACCACTTTTCAAACACGGTATACCAGATTTATTTTCGGAAAATCTCTATCCCTTCTACTCATCTCTATTCGATATCGTAGCGGGCTTACCGATAGCCGGTGCAACTACTGACGAATGGGGCTGGGATTTGGCTCTTATGAATGACGATGGACTATTCTATGTAGAAGCCTTCCCATATTCCGCAGGATTTTCAAGAAAATACTATGAACGCACAGACCGGGATTTAAACGATGATTTAATTCATATCGCTTACCACCCGGCAGGCGACATCTCACAAACCGTGTTTACAACCAACAATTATGTTTCAACCTTACGCAAGTGCATGGAAGAAAACAACCACTGGTTCTATGCAGAAAATAAACGCCGCTTCGGCAAGGATGCATTCGTGGGCGTACATCAGACATTCTGGGGGGATTATTCTGATTTTTCCGTTGACATTGTGCATAACGGAATCTGCTGGTGGGAGACACCGTGGGACTTTCCACAGACTGATGAGTTCGTAGCTATGCCCATTCGGACAGCACTAGCCCATAAATGGGGAGGCCCGGTTTTCTACAATATGTGGTATTCTGGCAATACACAACAACCAGACACTTATTGGCGTGAAACATGGACAAACGCCCGCTTCGGCGGCAGGACACATTATCTTGGATACGAATGTCCCAATGAACCGGGCGTTTATAGGCTGAAACACCCAAATGCACTTGAGGGTGTTGATGAAATGGAGCGTAAAATAACGGAAATTGATGCCCTCCAACGGAGTCAGCCTGATTGCCGTGTGGCTGTGGTTTTCGGTATGGAAGCGGTGAGTTGTTTTGGGGTAAATGGAGCAAAAATTGTTAGAGGACAAGGCGTATTAACCGGAGCTGTAATGTTTTGTTTGGCTCTGTTTGAGGCATGTCTTTGCGATTTTATTCCAAGTTCGGAAATTGCCAATGGCCGTTTGATACTTGATGGCAAGAATGCGGTATATGGTTCCCAAGTATATGACGCGGTTGTTTATATTGAGCCAGAATATATTGATAGGGTTGTTTTAGAAAAGCTGGAGGGCTTCTGTAAATGGGGTGGACTGTTCATGCTATACGGGCAGTGCGAATATTTCAACGATGGAACTTTAGTTGGCGAAGGCTTTAACCGCCTTGCATCTGCTGCAACTTTTTATGACGCAAACAGACCGTCGCCTATTGAAATATTAAAATTGCTTGATAAATATAAAGTCCCCCGAAATAAATTCGCCAACGGCTGTGTGTATCAGGATGGCTCACTTCTTTTCACGGCAAACGCTGTTAAGCCAACGGGGAACATACTGGAAGTTGATGTAATCCACAAGGGCAGAATAATAAAATTTACAGGGGAAGATTATTTTTACGTGGAGGCTACTAATGAATCATAAAATTGATAATGGAGTTATTTTGAGCAATGATGGGATTCCTCAAGGATATAAATGGTTTTGCGATGGACGGTTGAGCTTCTCATTCGACGCTGGCGGCGTGGACTGCGTTGAGTATTACGCTGCAAGAAACTTTGACGCAAACCAGATGGTATTCAAGAAAGGGATTTTCGACTGCTTCCGGACTTTTATAGTCATGGGTGACAGAATGTTTTCACCGCCATATAAAAATGTGGAAATATGGCCTTTTGGACTTACGGCGGAATTGGATGTTGAAGGGATAAAATTTAATTTCGACGTAAGGGCAATGGATGAATCAATTGTATTTTCCCTCACCCCACTGGATAGTTTGCCGAATGAGTATAAATTTAAACTTCAATTTTATGAAGCAAGCCAGCTTATCCCAACCGAGTCAAACGACTTTTTGACAGGGACAAGGGACACTTCACGCACATGGAAACCATGGGAATGGCATGAAAATTACCTTAGTGGCGGATATGATGATGTGGCACAAGACGGTATTTTGAATGTCTGCTTCCGCATCACAGCAAACAGACCCGTAGCTTTTTCCCAGAAGGAAATTCATCAACAAAGAATAACGCTCGAAGCCGACATAAAATCCGACACCACAGTTTTTGCAATAACGCCGGAAATTTGCGAGGAACGCGCAGCGCAAAAAAACACGCAAATAGTAAATAATTTTGCAGAAATGTGCAGTTTGCAGAAGAAAATCTATCAAAGCATCCGAAAAAAAATGCCACGTTTAAGCTGTAATAACAAAGACCTCTCTGATTTCCTATCACTGGCACCGCTATATTCCGAATCCCTAAAGAACCGGGAAGCCCCTGGTTCAATACGCGCAAAAACCACTCGTTATTGGGTGTGGGGCTGGGATGCGGCAGTTTCAAATGTTGCCAGCTTATATTGGCATGACACAGATTATATCAGGGATATGCTGGAATTTTTTGAAAAAACCGCCTCGCCGGAGTTTGGCATTGGTCATGCATACGCCACAGATAACTCCCCGGCTTCACCTATGGCATACGCCGCCCAAGGAATGTATATTTGCATTTTGCATCATTATTTTTCCTTGACAGGGGATGATTCCGCGCTTTCACGCCATTATCCATATGCCAAGGTTGTTTTAGGCAGAATGATGGAGGCTGTAACCGGCGACGGCGGACTTATGAAAGGCATGTCACTTTATCCTGATTTTCCACAGGCGATGATGGAAACGGGCAACGATATAAGCCTGTATAACAATTCGCTGGCATATTGCTCCCTTCGCGCTATGGAATTTCTATCAGGGGTTTGCGGTGACAATGAAACCGCTGAAAAATTGCGTAAGCATAACGCAAACATACGCGATAATTTTAATAATACATTTTTCGATGAGAATCTTGGCGCATATGTAAACTCTGTTGACGCATCAACTTTTGAACGCCGCCCCTGTGTAAATATTGGCTCCCTAATGTGGGAAAATGACTTTCTTGAAGAACTTGTCCGTGAAAAAGATGAAGCATATGTGCAGTTTATCGAGAAAAATTGCTTGGGGATGTCTTATTTCAGGTCGATTCCCTTATGGGATGTATCATATGACGGTGATGCAAATCAACTCCACTGTGTATGGCCGGTGGTTGAAGAAAACGTAATGCGCCTTTTAAACCGCTTAGGCAAAAAGGAAATCCTTAAAAAATGGGCTGGCTGGGTCGGATATTGGACAGGCAAATTAATAATACCCGAAGGGATTTCCTACATGATTGAAACAGCGGAGCCCGAAACAGACAGATGGAACTGCGAACCCGGAACATGGCAAGCCTATACAATGCGTCAATGGTATCAGGATGTTTTGCATTCATATCTGGGAGTGTCGCTTGATTATGGCGGTGTGAGTTTTTCCCCAGCTGGGTGCGGTGCATATTCCCTAGAAAATTTATGTTTCATGGGTGGGGTAATTAATATTGAATGTAGCGGAAGGGGTGCATATATAAGCGAGATTGACGTAATGGGCATGACTATTAGCGGTACGCGAAAAATCCCCTTCGATATGTTGAATATCGGCAATGTGACAGGTATCGCCGTTAAATTAGTGGAAACGCCTCCCGAGCTGGAGTTGGTTGGATGTTACAGCACGAAAGTTACAAACTATGAAAGTACAAACACTGGGCAGAGTTTCTTTATAGAGGGCTCGGGATATTCCGTGCTTAACTTTGCCTCATCCAGGAAAATTAGGCTTACTAAAGACGGGCAGGACGCGCCATTGGTTTTTGACGGAAAAGGCGGCGTGCATGTCGGCATTTTCCTAAACTATGGTGAAAAACATAAAATAGAGGTGAATACTTGTGAATAAAAAATTGACTAAAATGGGTATTGAACTACTGGACAACAAATTAATTTTCAACAAACCTCAGGGACGGATAATTTGGCAGCTTCCTTCTTTCCCTCTTTCAGGAGGTATAGTAAGTGCCGTAAAGCCTGTGGTGCAATCCATTAAAAGCGATACGGAAACCGAAATTGAATGCTTTTTGACCGATACAGCTAAGTTGATTATCACTGTGTCGTTGCCGGAGAATTCTTCATTTGTGCGGCTCAGGTATCGACTGGAAGGATGCGATGTTTTCCCTGGCAGCGATTCCGACAATCCAATTTGTTACGGCGCACTGGAAACCGGCTATGAAACCCTAACGGAAATCACTCTATCCAATTTTGACAGAATCCATCACAGCTATATCCCCGGCATAAATGAAAATGTTGCAAAGGAAACACGCCTGATTGGCCCAATCATAACAGCCGCTAATGGCGAAACCACACAAATTTTAGCCTACGAACACGGCGCACAAGCCCCTGATTCATATCTTGCTGTTTTCCCAGATGAAGGCAGACTGGTTTTGTGTTCTGTAAAGGGAAATTATTATAGAAAGCAACCTATCAATCAATATCTTGCACCATGGATAACCTTGGGCATAAGCAATATACATGATGTTTTGCCATCTTTTCGCAAGCATGTGATGACGGGTATGGGGGCAAACGAAAAATCCCGCTTCCCATATATTTTCTACAACACGTGGAATCATCAGGAGCGTATGAAAATTTTTAAAGGGCAAAAATACCTAACCGACATGACGGAAGAAAGAATGCTTTCGGAAATTGACGCGGCGCATAAAATGGGCATAGACGTTTTTGTCATCGACACAGGCTGGTTTGCAATGATTGGCGATTGGCTGGTTAATCCAACACGTTTCCCGGGACAACTCAAAAATATCAAACAAAAACTGGAAAGCTATGGCATGACCCTTGGGCTGTGGTTTAACCCGACCCTTGCGGCAAGTGAATCAGAGGTATTCAAAAAACATCCGGACTTTATGATGAAATCGAATGGCAAAGATTGGCTGCTGGATGATGTTTGGGAAAACGGAAGCTGCTATGGCATGTGTCTGGCTTCTGGTTTCACAGATTTTCTGATAGAAAAATCTGTTGAACTTCATGAAAAACTTGGGGTTTCGTACTTCAAATGGGACGGTATTTACCAGCATGGCTGCGACAGCAATTTACACTATCATGGGGGAGATGATTGCAGCCGAGAGGAAATTCTTGACGCATATAGCTACAGAATGGGGCTCGAATTGACAAGGGCGGCAGAGGAAATTTCCAAACGCTGCAACGGCGCGATTGTTGACTTTGACATCACGGAAGGCGGACGATATGTTGGGCTGGGCTTTTTAAGCAGCGGCAAATTCTTTTCTATAAACAACGGCCCATATTACGAGTGCTTTGATATCCCTGCATCGCAAAAGCGCGAACCCGACCCGATTAATGTATTCTTCTACCCCGGCGCAGCAAGGTCACAGATTTGCAGGGCATCCAGCAGATTCGATAAGATAATTCCGTCCACTTTATTTTTGACACACTACTTACCCGAAGGCGATGAAAAAGCCAGAAGAAATGCTGCTGCGTCTTTAGTGCTTGGCGGCAACGGAATCTGGGGCGATATAGTCGCGCTATCGGAAGAGGAAATATCATTCTGGAGTGATTTTCTTGTCAAATATAAAAAAGTTCGCGAAGATGCGGCGGCTGCATATCCAATAATCCGAGGAGAAATCGGGGCAAGCCCTGAAATTCATGAAAAAATAAACCCGGAAACAGGGGTTGGATTTGTGGCGTTCTTTACCAATGGCGGCGGCGAAATTATTCACATAACTCAAAAATTATCTAAAAAGCCGTTGGAAATTATAGGCGCGGAAAAAATAGAGTATTTTGACGACGGTCGGATTAAAGTCACTGTAAAACTAGAGGAAAATGGTGCCGCCACAGTTTTCTTTATTTGATACCGTACAGGAGCAAGAGTATGACAAAAATTGAACTTTACGAAAAATGGTGGAACGGCAAACTGGATAGGGGGTTGCTTCCAGTCATTGTAAGTAGCCGCGCACAGGAAACAACGCGCCCTAAATATTGGTCTGGTGATTGGTGGACATTTGGTTGCACTCAGCCTATGTTTGCCAACAAAACTATAAGCCCAAAGGAGCTTGTGGATTGCATAGAATACGCGCTGTCTACATTGGAATTTATGGGGGATTCTTTTCCATACGTGAACATGGATTTTTCCGGGCCGGGAGTTGTGGCAACTTTTCTTGGTGCATCATTAAAAGTGACCCAATATTCCATATGGTTTTATACCGAAAGTAGGCCGCATATAAACGACCTGCATTTTGAATATGATGTAAACAACTTCTGGCTTTGCAGAATAAAAGAAGTTGTATCGGAGATGAAAAACCATTTCGGCAAACAAATATTAATTGGGATGCCGGATTTAGGCGGTGTTACAGACATTATTGCCTCCGCTTTCATGGGGACGGAAGATTTTATGCTTAGCTTCTACGACTCACCGCAGGATGTTTCACGGGTTATCACCGAACTTTGCGATTTGTGGCATAGATATTATAGCGACTTCGCAGCACTGTGCAACAGCGGCATTCATATGAGCTGGGGACTTTTGCCGAGCACCCCCCCCCACTTACATGTTCCAATCAGATGTAAGTTATATGCTGGGAAAGGACATGTTTGATGAGTTTGTTCTTCCAGAGCTAATAACAAATTGCAGCAGAGTTGAACGAGCCTGTTATCACCTGGATGGCGACGAGCAAATTAAGCATTTGGATTCTCTTTTGAAAACATCAATGAAACTCATTCAGTGGGTTCCGTCACCTGGTGGTGATGAAGATTATTTCTGCCTGTATGATAAAATTCTAGATGCCGGAAGGTTGCTTATGGTTTCAGACGGGCATTTGAGTGCACGAAAAAAAACCCTTTCAAAGATTATTGAACAAAGGGGAAGTTTGAAAGGCGTTGTAAGCGGCACGTTGATGCTTGAAAAAAAAGACAGGGATGCGGCATTAAGGTATCTAGAGCAGTTTATATAGCTCCACTCTGATTCTGTAGCAAACCTATGAGCGCATCAATATTTTCAGCGGGAACATCACCGGGAATCGCGTGCGTTGGTGCCGCAATATATCCGCCTCCACGACCGAGGATTTTCAAAGTCTCAACTGTTTTATCAATAATCACACAGGGGCTTTCAAATGGAAGCAGACGTTGTGTACTGATTCCGCCCCAAAAAGATAACCGGTCACCATATTTATTTTTAATTGATTCAATGTCATAAATTTCTGGTTGAAAGGTCTGGTAAACATCCAGACCTATTTCTATCACATCGGGCAATATTTCACGAATGTCACCGCAGGAGTGCTGGATAATAAAACATCCGTTATCCCTTACCAGGCTATACATTTTGGACATTGATGGCTTAATGAATTTGCGCCAATAGGGTGGCCCCATTATCAGTCCATGTTGCTGCCCCCAATCGTCGCCAAAATACATGCCGTCAAAATCATATTCAAGAAAAATTTTCAGGATTTTCAAATTCATATCAGTGATTGCACTAAAAAGTTCATGAACAAAATCCGGTGCATCTGCCATGTAAAACAGTAGATTTTCCATACCTGTCAATGCCCAAGCCCTTTCAAAAAGAGTGGGGTGCAAAAATCCACATCTGAAATGACCGCCGGTGTCAGCCATTGTTTCTTCACAGCGTTTACGCAACTCCGTCTCCCTGATTTCAGGAAGTTGATACAAAGACATATCCGGCGTAAAGATAGGATAGTCACTGACCACCCCCATATCTTCCATACCTCTGTCCCATACCGCGCCAAAGTCATCTATAAAATGCCCGGGCATAGACGACACTGGCATTTCTTCAATGGGATAATGCGCCCCGATAAAGTGATTGCCGATTTTATCTTCAAAACATTCATCGTTATAAAATTCAACCATTTTTTTAAATGCCGGATTAGTAAACCTAATGTCATATGGTATGAAATCCGTTTCTTTGTGTTGCAATGCCGCAATAGTGCGTTCCCGCTTTGTCATAAAATATCATCCGTTCTGAGTTTGCATTTTTTTGAGGCTATAGCATAACACATATATTCTTCGACAATAATAGCAAAGTAAGCGGAAAGCTTGAGCCCCTCCACCGCCCATGCAAAAGGGCTGTTCATATTTGTGAACAGCCCTTTTTTATGGCATCTTTGTTATAATGCGCGAAGCGCATAAAAGATGTTGTAAAAATATCTTTTTTTATTTCGGAATTATCCCCAAACGTATCACTACGTAAGGGAATAATTCAGTTTTATTTTAATTCGCCAGTCTGCGCCAGCATCGTCTCGATAAAAATCCCATATCCCTTAGTCGGGTCTTGCACAAACACATGGGTTACCGCGCCTATTATTTTTCCGTTTTGAATTATAGGGCTGCCGCTCATGCCTTGCACTATGCCGCCTGTGGCTGCCAGTAACGCAGGGTCGGTTATTCTTATTATCATGCCCTTGGTCTCGTCTCTAGGGTCTTTGTTCACACCTTCTATTACTATGTCATATGATTTAACTGTGTTGCCTACTACATTGGTCAAGATTGCGGCAGGTCCTTCCTGAATTTGGGCGCGTGTGGCTATGGGCACTGCTTGGGTGGGTAGGGTTTCCATATAGCTTTTATCCAGATTGCCAAATATACCGCTTGGACTGTTGAGACTTACGGTTCCCAATTTATTGCCTGTGTCCACGGTGCCTTCCAGCTCGCCTGGGTTGCCTCTTGCACCTTTTACTATAGATGTAATTGTCGAGGGCATTATCACACCGTTACGCACTGTGATTAGCTTCTTGGTGTCCACATCGATAATGCCATGCCCGAGTGCCCCGAAGGCACCTGTTTCCGGGATATAGTAGGTAAGGGTTCCTATCCCTTTAGTAGAATCTCGAACCCAAATGCCAATGCGTCGTATGTCATCGGTGGCGGCAAGCGCAGGGGTGAGAATTAACTCGAGCTCTTTACCTTCGCGCCTGATTAGCAGGCTTATATCACCGCTGGATTCTGCTACCAGGCGGCTTAGCTCTTCTTTACTTTCAACTTGCTCGCCGTCGATTTTTAATATTAAATCACCGCCTCTAAGTATACGGTCGCTTGGGTTGTGAGACCTGCCATCTTCACCCAAAAAGCTGCCTGTGCCTAGCACCATTACCCCGTCGGTGTTAATACGAACCCCGATTGTATGCCCTAGCGGTACGACTTTTATATCTTCTTGCGTGGCGGTTGTTTTGGCTTTGCGAAATGGAAACCCTAAGGTCGTATAGTCTCCGCTATAAACAGGTACAGTCTCGACTGGGAAGACGCTACCGGCAAAACTACCCGAGAACCAGCCCATCAAAGCTGATAAAATTAAAATTGAAATAAGTTTGAATCTTTGGCGCATATTAGTCCCCTCATTTTCATTTATTATTGCATTAGCGTAGCCGAATTTGAGAGGTGCTATACATGAAAAATCAAGTCGGTTGACATCATAAATTACATTATATGCCAAAACATAGGAACTTCCTCGAAATTTGTAACCAAAATGTAAGAATGGGCTTTTCCCTTTCATAAAGTTTTGTTATACTTGCTGAGATTTCTCTTAAACAAATACTAGATTTTTGTTCGATTTTACTAATGCTCAAATTGCGACAAACATGTTTTCGATTTTCACATATAAAAATAGGGGCGTATGCGCCCATGGAATGGGGAGAGTGCATCATCTATGGAGTACATTGTTATCAATGGTCAAAGACCACTAAAGGGCTGCGTGCAGATTGGAGGAGCGAAAAACGCAGCGCTTGCCATTGTGCCGGCGGCAGTTGCCTCCGGAGGAGTCTGTATCATCGACAATTTACCGAACATTAACGATGTTCACAATTTAGCTCAAGCTATCGAAAAATTGGGAGCGACATGCCGCTTTCTTGACAAGCATACATTGGAAATAAACACAGGCTGTATAAATACACATATTGCCGATTATGATCTTGCTACCAAAATGCGGGCTTCGTATTATCTCCTTGGTGCGCTGCTTGGTCGTTTTGGCAAAGCCCATGTGCCAATGCCCGGTGGCTGCGACTTTGGGTATCGCCCAATTGACTATCATCTCAAAGGCTTTGAAGCACTTGGCGCGAAATGTGTGCTGGAGCATGGCTGGGTAAAGGTAGAAGCCGAAAAGCTTATCGGAACAGATATCTACCTGGACTGCCCAAGCGTCGGTGCTACCATTAATATCATGATTGCAGCCGTTTTCGCAGAAGGCGTGACCCAAATCGAAAACGCCGCCCGCGAGCCTCACGTTGTAGACACAGCCAATTTCTTGAATATGATCGGAGCCAAAATAACCGGTGCCGGCACAGATATTATTAGAATTACCGGAGTAGAAAAGCTAGGCTGCGGCAGCTATACAATTATCCCAGATCAAATTGAGACGGGTACATATATGATTGCGGCTGCCATCACCGATGGAGATATTACCGTAAAAAATATTATACCCAAGCATATGGACCCGCTAACCGCAAAGCTTAGAGACATGAATTGCCAAGTTGAAGAAGGGCTCGACTATCTGAGGGTGTACAGGGATGGCGAGCTTAAAGGCTGCGATGTACGCACTTCTTATTACCCGGGCTTTCCGACGGATTTGCAGCCGCAAATGGCTACCCTTTTATGTACCGCAAACGGTACAAGCGTTGTTACCGAAACGGTTTTTAATAACCGCTTCCAATATATTAACGAGCTCAAGCGCCTGGGTGCCAATCTCAAGGTCGATGGGCGTACAGCAGTTACTAGGGGGCACTGTGTATTAACCGGCGCTCAGGTTGCGGCAACGGATTTGCGCTCCGGCGCAGCATTAGTGCTTGCCGGTCTAGCTGCACGTGGTGAGACTACCATTGGCAATGTATATCATCTTGACCGCGGATATGAATGCTTCGAAGGAAAGTTCCGCACGCTTGGCGCGGATATCACCCGTGTCGAGAGAGACGAATAATGCGTTTATGTACCATTGTAAGCGGCTCCAGCGGTAACTGCACCTATGTCGGCAACCCAAACCAGGGCTTTCTCATAGATGCGGGGCTTTCTGGCAAGCGCATCCAAGCGGGGCTTGCCACAATGAAGCTACCCAGCCCCCATGCCATTTTGATTACCCACGAGCACAGCGACCATATATCTGGTGCCGGGGTAATGGCGCGGAGGTTTAACATACCTATCTACGCCACGCCACTTACGTGGCGTTATTTTTTAAGACATAACAAGCTTGGACCGCTTAATGATATGCAAATCAAACATATTACCCCAGGTGAGCCAATCACAATCGGCTGTATCACCGTTACAGCCTTTGATGTATCTCACGATGCCTTGCAACCTGTCGGCTATACGTTTGAAGCTGATGGTAAAAAAATCGCCGTTGCCACCGACCTAGGTCAGCCCACAGACACAGTGCTTTCTCATATGGAAGGGGCAACCGCTTTGCTAATCGAAAGCAATCATGACATAGAAATGCTGGAAAAAGGTTCGTATCACCGCGATCTTAAGGCAAGAGTGCGCGGCCCGAGGGGGCATTTATCCAATGCTGCTGCCGGACAGCTAATCACGCAAGTTGCATGGGATGGGCTTGAGCATGTAACCCTAGGTCATTTAAGCGAAGAAAACAACGCTCCAATGCTTGCCTTTGACACAGTCGGGCGAATATTGGATGCACACAAGATAAAAGTACAGCTCAGAGTCGCCGACCGGTTCTACCCAGGGGAGATGATAGAAATATGAATTTCACCCCTCCACAAAAGGCTGCCATAAATTATGATGCGGCTGAAATTTTAGTATCCGCCGCCGCAGGCTCGGGCAAGACTGCGGTTCTTACCGAGCGGATTATCAGGCATATTACCAATAATATAGGAATCGACCGGTTGCTTGTAGTGACCTTTACGGAAGCTGCCGCTGCTGAAATGAAGGAGCGTGTAACGGAGAAAATCCATCAGAAATTATCCATCAATTCAAATCCAAACCACATGGATGATTTTGCTGGCGGATACGATGACGACTTTGCAGGCGGGTATGGAGACGTATATGATATAGACATTATGCATCTCTCCAACCAAGCGGCACTGCTTGCTACTGCTGATATTTCCACTATTCATGCATTCTGTCGCAAGCTTGTAAAAGAGCATTTTCAAATGGTAGATATAGACCCATCCTTTCGAGTAGCAGATGAGGCTGAACTCGGCATTATCAAGAGTCGGGTAATGGATGAAGTATTCGAAGAAGCCTACAGCGAAGAAGATAATGCTTGGTTTCTTGATCTTGCTAACGTGTACGGTGGCAAGGCTAAGGATGGCGGCTTGGACGCATTGGTGCGCAGGCTTTATAGCTTTTTGGAAAGCGATCCCTTTCCGCTGGCAGCTGCAGCTCGCTATGCCGAAATGTTTTCATCAACTGAAACCCTGGAATCAACCCCCTGGGCAAAACTCGCAAAGGCAGAATTAGAGTCAGGGCTTAGCGGCATAATTGAAAGCCTAGAGCTGGCAATAGATATCTGCCATGAGCCAGACGGCCCGGAAAAGTACATAGACAAAATGGAAGAAAACAAAGCAATGATACACGCCTTGAAAAAAAATCTGACGAGTTCGACATTTTCGGGCATTTATCCAGCCTTTTTGCAGGTAGACTGGGGGCGACTACCTGCTATCCGTGAAAAGGACAATGTCAACGCCGCACTCAAAGACCGAGCCCAACGCATCCGCGACCGGGAAGCCAAGACACGCCTTAGAGACTTGATAAAGGGTGTCTTCTTCGCGGAGCCAAAAAAAATGTATGCTGATTTACAGGCACTATCTCCAAGGGTAAATGCAATAATGAATCTAGTTGCCCGCTATAGCGCCGCCTTTGCCGTAGAAAAGCGCAAACGTAACCTGCTGGATTTTTCCGACCTTGAGCATTTTGCAATACAAGTGCTATACCCAAACGGGCCTGAGGACATGACTCCAGGCTCCGTGGCCAAGTCACTTGCCGCAAAATATCATGAAGTGTTAATTGATGAGTATCAAGATTCTAACAAGGTACAGGATTTGATATTAAGCGCGGTGGCAAGGCAGCGATTTATGGTTGGGGATGTTAAACAGAGCATATACCGGTTCCGACGTGCCAATCCAGGGCTGTTTGTGGAGAAATATGAGAGCTTTTTGCCAGTTGAGTATAAAAGCTCTACGGATATGCAAAGCTACACCAGTAGGGATTCCCTGCGGATAGATTTATCGCAAAATTTCCGAAGTCGTGCAGGGGTAATTGATACGGTTAATTTTTTCTTTTCGCAGCTTATGAGCACCGAGCTTGGGGAAGTTGTCTATGATGATGCAGCAGCACTTCATATTGGCGCGGATTATCCTATCCTTCCTGAGGATACCTTCCCGGGGATGTGGGTTGAGCTACTAGACCAATCTTCCAGTGAGGAAGAGTCTGAGGAAGAAGAGGAACCTGTATCGGCAATTGTTGCCGAAACCAGGATGATTGCAGCTTGTATTCACGAAATAATCGCGACAAAGCGGCAGGTCTGGGACAAAGCCCAAGAAAAATACAGAGATTGTACCCTGGGGGATATAGTAATCCTTGCCCGCAGTGCCAACTCCCTTGCAAGCGATGTAGTAGAGGAGCTTAAAAGCTGTAATATAGACGCGATAGCCGATGTAACGGCAGCATTCTACGAACAGATTGAGGTCAAAACCGCACTTGCATTTTTGCGTATTACCGATAATCCCCGGCAGGATTATGACCTGATAACGGCACTGAGTTCTCCATCATATGGGTTTACACCGGATGAGCTATTGATGATAAAAAAAAAACCTGTGGAGGGTGAAGCCCCAGATTTCTACGACCACCTACTGGCATTCGCCTCAAAACCGGCAAACCATCCGGAAACCTTTAACCCCGTCATTGCGAGCGAAGCGAAGCAATCCAGTAATACTAAAGATTCAACCTTTTACGGATTGCGTCATCGCTCCGCTCCTCACAATGACGAGGGTAATGGAAGTGGTTTGGCAGACAAATCCCAGCGGTTTTTATCCGACCTAAACGCCTGGCGAGCCGCCGCTGTATATATGCCAATCAGCCGTCTTATCGGCTTTATATATGACACAACCGACTACCCCTCCCATGCGGGAGGCGAAATCCGTCAAGCCAACCTAAGATTACTGCTTGAGCGAGCAATCGAATTCGAGGAAACCAGCTTCAAAGGGCTGTTCCATTTTATCCGCTACATTGAGGGGATATATTCCTCTGACGGCACATCCCAAGTTTCCGGGGCAGTGGCTCCCGCAGAGGATATGACCAACCGAGTACGATTTATGTCCATTCATAAATCAAAAGGGCTGGAATTCCCCGTTATTATTTATAGCTTCCTAGGCAAAAGATTCAACATGGAAGATGAGCGCAAGCCCATAATCATGCATTCAAACTTAGGAATAGGTCCCAAATATGTAAACCTACAAAAACGCACCCGCTCCAAAACACTTGCCCACTATGCCCTCGCACGCCTCACCCGGCGGGAAAATCTCTCAGAAGAGCTACGTTGCCTGTATGTTGCAATGACAAGGGCAAAGGAGCTACTGGTACTCACAGGTCGCACCGCCAATTGGGCTTCGGATATGGAAAAATGGTCTGATGCGGCAGCCGCACCAAAGCTTACGGCGTATTATCGCCAAAGCGCAGGTCGATATCTGGACTGGATTATGCCCTGCCTGCTCAGACACCAAGACGGTTCAGGCTTAACCGATGATGATGATAATGAAATATATGAGCACCCAGCCCGTTTTGATATTAGGGTACACCAAGGATCGGTGCAATTCGAAGCCCCTGAACCAGCCAAATCCACCGATGCGCTAACTGAGCAGTCAGCTCCACCCCTTCCTATTCCAATTACCCCCCTACCCTCCAAGCTTTCCATTTCCGAAATAAAACGGCTTTACGATATCTCCCCGGACAGCACCCCCCACCAAGACAGCCCTCCATCCTTTGACCCTCCTGTTTTCCTACAGACAGGAGCCGAAGAAGGCATAAACGCAATGGCTCTGGGCTCAGCCCTTCACACGGTAGCCGAGCATCTGGACTTTGCACAACACACAACCCGTGAAGCTATAGAAGCCCTGATAATTAACTTGAAATCAAAAAACCTACTGACAATGGAAGCCGCAGATGCTATAAATAGAAATAAAATCCTAACCCTGGCAAACTCCCAGGTAGCAGACCGCATCCGCGCATCAACCAATGTCCACAGGGAGACACCCTTCGTAATGGCAATCCCCGCTTCCGACCTCTATACGGAGCTCCCCCCAACAAATGAATCCATTTTGGTTCACGGAATAATAGACCTATACTTCGAGGAGCCGGACGGTCTTGTGCTGGTGGACTTTAAAAGCGATAATCCAGGTTCAGATGAAGCCGTCTGGGCAAGAACCCACAGCACACAGCTTAAAATATATAAAAGAGCAATAGAAGAAGCCACTGCATCCAATGTAAAGGAAGTGCTGCTATATACCTTTACAAAAGGGGATGTCATAAATTTTTTCCCGGAGGGATCATCATGAATAAAACCACATTAGAGTACATGCAAAACCTGCATTCGCTATTCGAAAAAGCCTTTATAGATGTATACCAGGAAACACCGCCAAAAAAGAAGCGTAACGCCCTGCCCTACCTGCAAGCAATGTACCGCAGGTGGTACTATTCCACTATTGTGGAAGAAACCCCGATGTCCCCAGCCAATATCCTGGAAAGCATCTGCCGCTACTATGATCATTCTCCTGATACCTTCCCCATTGCCCATCTGCGAAAAAAGACAAAGCTGATAGGCATTGATATGAAGCTATTGGAGTATTCTCTATCCAACCACCCTATTGTAGCCGATCTTAATATTCTTATAGATTACTACACCCCCCATATTGATCTTGACGATGACGGTCTGCTTGACGATTACGGAATCCAAGATCTTACCCCAATGCTGAGCCTCAATGACCCCCATTATGCTGTATACCTGATGGAATTAGCCCTGGAAATGCAACTGGTCACCAAAGCTCCATCGGTAGGTATAAACCGTTACAAGCCAAATATAAAAACCGTAAGCAAGCTACAAACCGCTACAAGCCTGGAAACCTTTCGCGAAATAGTCGATGCTGCAATTATTCTTGCGGCAAAAAACCTAAGCCAGCTTATTCCGGATGAAAATCTGTTTACCATATCCTATATTCGCGCAATCCTTACAAATCCAATAGAAACAGATGAATTATTTGACGAAATATACGCCCTTCTAGGATACGATTTGGAAGACCTGATAGAAATTATGAGTTCCAGCCCAGAAGAGGAGTCGGAAGATCATAATCTGGATTTACTAATGAGCACCTTTACAATGGGGATTTTCCTGGATAAATATTTTTACACACCCTTCGGGCATTTTATGAAGCTAATACGCCCTATGTATGTACTGCCCTTTGATTTAAGCCGCGAGCTAAAGGATTTTCTAACCGTATGCCATGACAGCAAGGAGGGCATTATGGCATTTTACGCGCCCTGTTCCTCGTACACTCTTACGGATATGGGGTTGGAGCTTTTGAATATTCAAAAATCTGACGAAAACTATATAGATGTGACCAAGGTAATACCCTTTGGAAGCATCAAGGATTCTATTTTATCCGCACCGGATACGCTGTCGTTATTTGTGGCGGTAGCCCATCTGATGGCACCCTTACGCCGCGAATATCAAGTTATGACAGATATATTCACATTCCGAGTACGGCTGGCAAATGATACCGCTTCGTGGATACATCTACAAATACAGGCAAACGCTACATTGCATGATATGTATGAGGAAATTGCAGAGTCGCTTGATTTAAAAGGTAATGGAGATTACAGCTTCTTCCACGATAAAACAGAAAACCGTTTTGCCATGTATTCATCCCCAAAAAGAAAACGAGGCGGAAAAATAGCAACCGAAACCACATTAGAAAGCCTAGACTGGGAGCATCAAAAGCATATGCTAATGGTTGCGTACAACCAATCTATTCCCTTTGGGCAAGATGACCCCATTACACACATTACCCTAGAAATGATGCATAAAAAACCAGCAGAGTCAGGGCATGAATATCCACGGGTCAGCCGATATAGTAAAAAGCTGCAGGATATGATTTTTGGATCGGAGGAATAAGATGAGGCAACCAAGTTTCGATATTGCGGCAATGAAAAAAGCCACAGCTAAGGCTCCGACATGGCTGCATATAGGGGCGGGCAATATTTTTCGTATGTTTGTGGCAGGGCTACAGCAGGATTTACTGGAGGCGGGGCACACAGACAAAGGGATAATTGTGTATGAGAGCTATGATGAGGAAATCATCCCTGTATCATTCACCCCATACGAGAATAAAACTCTAGCCGTGACTCTTAACGCCGACGGAAGCGTGGATAAGCAAGTAATCGCAAGTGTAGCCGGGGCATTCGGTGTGGATTTGCCCAGGCTTTGTGAAATTATATCAAAGCCCAGCCTACAGCTAATAAGCTTTACGATCACAGAAAAAGGCTACTCCGTAAACGAAATCGCCAAATCCCCAGACCAAGCCAAAACCGCAATGGAACAAGTAACCGCAGGGTTATATGCCCGTTACAAGGCTGGTTCCCCTCCACTGGCATTGGTAGCGATGGATAACTTCGCAGAAAACGGAACCAGGATTGCCCAAGACGTAGAAAAGATAGCAGAAGCATGGTATGAGAACGATTTTCTTGAATACGTAAAATTCCAAGCCTACCCCTGGACGATGATAGATAAAATTACCCCACAGCCCTCTGAGGTCGTAGCGGAGTTATTGAAAAAAGACGGCTATGCTGCCACCCAAATAACAAAAACCGCAAAGAATACAACAGTAGCATCCTTTGTAAACGCGGAAAAACCACAGTATTTAGTAATCGAGGACTGCTTCCCAAATGGTCGCCCGCCTCTTGAGAAAGCTGTTGGCAAGGGAGTGTTCTTCACCGACAGGGAAACAGTCCGGCGTGCTGACCAAATGAAGGTCTGCGCATGTCTTAATCCGCTTCATACTATCCTTGGAGTATGCGGAACATTGCTTGGCTATCCCACAATAGCCGCCTGCATGAAAGACTCACGATTGGTAGGTTTCATTAATCAAGCAGCCCAGGAGGCAATGCCCACAGTTACTAATCCAGGGATTATAAACCCGCAGGAATTTTTAACAGAAGTTGTAACCCAGCGTTTTCCTAATCCGTTTATTCCAGACACCCCGGAACGTATAAACCAAGACGTATCACAAAAAATACCGGTGCGGTTTGGTGAGACACTTAAAGCCAGGGCAAAGGCGGGGTTAGATATTCCAGGGCTAGAGGCACTCCCAAGATTTATAGCAATGTGGTTAAGATACCGCCAAGCAATGGACGATAAAGGAAATCCCATGGAGCTAAGCGTTGACCCTCGCATCCCTGAAACCGCGAAGAATATAAATCCAAATGACTTGCGCCCAGTTTTATCTGATAAAAGCATCTTCGGCGTTGACCTTTACGAGGTCGGTCTTGCTGAAAAAATCGCACCCATTTTTGAAGAGTTAGTAGAGCCCGGTTCTGTCAATCGGCTGCTAACCAAGTGGTATGGCATTTAATATCGTACTACACCAACCGGAAATCCCCCATAATACGGGAGCAATAGGGCGCACCTGCCTGATGACAGGAGTTGCCTTACATTTAATCCACCCTCTGGGTTTTTACTTAGATGAAAAATCCCTAAAGCGGTCAGGGCTTGATTACTGGCATAAGCTCAAGGTGCGGGGCTACGAGAATTTCCATGACTTTATGGAGAAGAACCCAACTGCTAATTTCTACTTGGTAGAGTCGGGAACCGGGGCTAACTATACCCATCCAAAATACAAACCAGGGGATTTCTTTGTATTCGGCAGTGAAACCATAGGCTTGCCGGCTTGGTTGCTGGAAAAATACCATGACAAAATTATAAACATACCCATGACTGGAGAAAAACGCTCGCTTAACCTATCAGTCGCGGCAGGAATTGTATTGTACGAAGCTCTTCGGCAGAATGATTTTCCGAGCCTCAAATAAGCCCAAAGCCTGATTGCAAAACATTCAAACATTGTCAACATAAAAACATTGAGCGAAGCGAAGCAATCCAGTGCTGGATTGCTTCATCGCTGCGCTCCTCGCAATGACGGGGGGATCGGTTTTGATGATGTTACCAAAGGCTTAACTCAATAAATAAACCTTTGGCTTTGTATGGCGTTATCTGTGAAAGGTGGAAATAACACTTTATCTTAAAAGTGTGCATGTTGCAATTTTGCAATACAATGATTTCTAAGGAGTGATTTTATGTCTAAGGCGATTACTGTAAGAATTGATGAAAACATAAAACGGCAAGCAGATGATATGCTGAATGAAATCGGATTAAACATGACCACCTATATCAATTCCAGCTTGAGAGCATTGGTGAGGGAGAAAAAAGTGCCGTTTGAACTTACGACTAAACAACAAGCCAATACTGAATATTTGGCAAAACTTGATGAATCAATTGCACAGGCTGAACGAGGCGAAGTAGTTAAATATACAATGGACGAATTAAAAGCCTTGGTGGACGGAGAATAGCAATGGACGTATATTTTACAGATATAGCAAACAAGGAATTAAAAAATTGGCTGAAATCAGATCGTTCAACTGCTAAGAAAATTTATGACCTTATAAGCGATATTCAAAAGTATGGAATGTTGGATGGTCGTGGCAAACCCGAGCAATTGAAGCATTACAGAGACCCCGTGAGATTTTCAAGACATATAAATAAAGGGGACAGGCTTGTGCATTGCCCGCAAGACAAAAAAGATTTGTTGATTATTTCATGCAAAGGGCATTACGACGATAAATAAAAATGGCGCACTTATGTACCACAACAAGTGTGATACGTGCGGATTATTTATATTAGTGAAGGGTGGAAACGATGTGGGAGTGAACATAAAAATGATTGCTATAGACCTTGACCAAACACTTCTTAAATCGGACAAAAGCATTTCGAGTTTTGCTATAAATACATTAAACGCCTGTAAGCAAAAGGGCATTTTAATTGCATTCGCAACAGCACGCAACGAAATTGATTGCAAAGTGTATGCAGAGGAAATAAACCCAGATGCAATAGTTTCAAGTCGTGGACTTCATGTAAGAGTTGGTGAAAATACAGTTAGTCATTTTATCCTTGATGTTGAAACTACGAATAAAATACTATTAGAGTGTTTAAGGCAGTCAAATGTTAGATATATACTCGCTTTCACTGAGAAAGGAACTTATACAAATATCCCTACTGATGAACATAATACTATCTGGGGCAAATGCAATCCGAATATGTATACAGATTTTACAAAAGGATTGGATAGTGAGGTATATGACATCGTTGCAGAGATTTTCGATGATACAACAGCTAACGCCATTGCTGCTTTACTTCCAACGATTGACGTAAAAAGAATTTCCGGTCAACATTAGTTTAGTTTTGGGGTTAAAGGTGTTAATAAATCTATAAATAAATTTGATGGCATAAAATCATTAGCCACTTATTTTAATATTGAGTTAGAGGATATCATTTCATTCGGCGATGATTTATGTGATGTCGAAATGTTACTTGGATGTGGTATTGGCGTTGCGGTTGATAATGCCGTTGGTGAAGTGAAAAACGCAGCAAATTTTATTTGCGATTCAAATGATAATGATGGTGTTGCAAAGTGGATTGAAGAACGTATATTATAAGCGTTATCTGCGTTATTTCCACCTTTCACAGCACAAGTCATAGAGGTTTTCCGGTTTTGATGATGTGGCAGAAAGCTATACAACACAGGAGGAACACATGAAATTCATAGACCTACGCTCAGACACCGTCACCCAACCTACCGAGGAAATGCGCCAAGCAATGGTCTCAGCAATAGTCGGCGATGATGTATATGAAGACGATCCTACGGTGGCACAACTCGAAATACTTTCCGCAGAAATAACAGGCTTCGAGGCGGCTCTCTTCGTCCCGTCAGGCACAATGGCAAACCAACTCGCGATTATGACCCATACAAAGCGCGGAGATGAAATTATCGTAGGAGCAAATTCACATATTGTAGTCCACGAAGTAGGAGCCGCAGCAATACTAGCAGGCGTAAGCTGTCGCATGGTAAATAACCCTGACGACACCATCCGCGGCAAGGATATAATTGCAGGCATCCGAGAAGATGATATCCACTGCCCTGATACCGGTCTTGTATGCACAGAAAACGCCCTAGCCAATGGCACAGTAGCCCCGCTTAATATAATGGAAGAAGCATATTCAGCAGCCAAAGCCAATAATCTACCCCTTCACCTAGACGGAGCAAGGTTGTTTAACGCAGCCGTAAGCCTAAACGTAGACCCAAAGGAAATAACCAAGCACTGCGATTCCACAATGTTTGCATTGTCAAAAGGGCTGTGCTCTCCCGTAGGCTCCATACTTGTCGGTACCAAGCCATTTATAAAAAAAGCCCGTAAATACAGAAAGCTACTAGGAGGTGGTATGCGCCAGGTAGGAATCTTAGCAGCCGCAGGGCTAATAAGCCTGGAAAAAATGACAAAACGTCTCCATGAAGACCATGCAAACGCCAGATATCTAGCAGAGCAGCTTTCCAATCTACCCCACATTGACTTAGACTTGGGCAAGGTTCATATCAATATGGCTTTCTTTAAAATAACAAAACGCAACTTCAACCACACAGCCTTCACAGCACAGCTTCTTTCAAAGGGCATAAAAATAAACCCCGGAGAAAACGGAATTTATCGGTTTGTGGTGCATAATGATATATCACTGGAAAATATTAATTATGTAATGGAGGTCGTACGCGGCTATATACAATAAATAAATATTTAAATCGACCATTGCCTCCCCCCCGCCTCCGGCGAGGGGGAGGCAATATCTTTCTCCTTATATTAAATGCAATTTACAACTCATCTAAGATTTCAAACAAAAAAACACCATATTCCGTATTAAGTCCAAAAACTTACGTGACGCGATATGGTGTATTTTGTTGAATAATGTTAGGCTACAAACATAATCGAAAAATTAAAAGGAGGAATTGCAGTGAAAAAAGCAATATGTACGTTTATTTTATGTCTTGTTTTGTCTGCATCAGCTTTAGGAGTGGTCATCACAACAAATAATGTCACTGCTAGCTATAGCACTGAGAGTACGTATGATGCAACGCAACCATTATATATGCCGCCTCCAATCGATCCTGACTATAACTAATTTCACCCACCAAATTAGACCTCACGAAACAAGATAATCGTAAGGTAGGCCTCGCATCTCCTACACATTTTTTAATGCGAGGTCTTTTTTTACAGTAATTCTATATTCATTTCTTTTGCATACGCCATAATATACTGAAGCATCTTGTTGTGGGTATCTCCAAGTGCGCTCATGATATAATAGCTTTGCCTGATGCATTTATGCCCCTCATCCACGTTTCCTGTGCTAATTAATCCATACCCTTTGTTGTATAAAAGATAGGGAAAATATTTATAACGGTTATATTTAATACAGGACTTTATCCCCATTTCACAAAGACGCAGTGCTTCTATATTATCACCAGACAATCCCACATATGATGATATAGAAGACAGTAGCTTTGTATACATTGTCGAAATACCTTCCTTGTCATATACCTTGCTCTCAACATAGGCAATGAGTTCGTACAGTATTTCAATTGCCATGTCTGGATTTCCTGCGGCATGATTGGCTAAGGCATAGGCGTGTAGCATATTGATTTCCAGCTTTGTCAGCAAGGATTTCTTGATTTTGGATGGAGAAAAATCAGCCATGAATATGGGTAACGCCTTCTCATGCTCTTTTAGAATTTCTTTGGGGTCTATGCCATTGACCTGCTTTATCAATATGCGTGCCATCATGATAAACCGCTCATAGACCTTATCCTGCCCAGGTGTTACCTCTAACTCATTTAAGATTTTTTCGGCTTCCTTATATTCGCTTCTGGCGAATAGCTCGTTAAACTCATGCTTTAGCTCAAAGGCGAGTTTATCCTGGTCAGTAAAAATGGACATATATGCACCAGCAGAAAGCCCCATTTTTTCCATTAGAGCTTCGAATGTTGCACGGCTGGGAAGACTTTTTCCATTCTCTATTCTGGATAAATTTGCAACCGCACACACACCATTACTAAGATCCTCTTGGCTATAACCCATCTCTTTGCGATTGATTTTTATTATTTCACCAAGTTTTAACATCATGGCGTTCACCTCATCGTATGTAAACAGCTTGTCTAATAATTATATCATGTAGTAAACGGATTTTGCGATGTATGGCTATATGTAAAAACCCCCAGACTTTGCCTGTATTTGACAAATGTCTGGGGCTTTTTTTATACACTGTGTACAAGTATCGGTACATGCCACGTCCCTCGCTCGGATAATTCAATAATTACCTCAAAGACTTCTCCTTGAACCGTTATTTCATCCGGTATCTCCACATCATGTGCTGAGCCCTCTCGACCTATTACTGTTGCCGTTTCGGCTTCTACATCAAGATGATAATGTATCCCATCCACTGTTACATTCATGCTTGTGATTTCATAACTTGGGGTAAGCACTCCGCCCATCAACACCACAACCAGCGCAAAATAAATAAAAAGCCCTGAAATATCTTTTATAGATGTGATAACAGGCGCGGAGCCTGCCGCCTGGTCTACCTTTAGCTTAATAAGCATATAGGGGACAAGGAAGCCCAAAAGCGCTGCTAGTGTCATGGTTGCTACAAGCGCTATACCAACGGCAAGACCAAGCATGGGCAGACCAAGCCATAGGGTGATTATTCCACCGGCAAGCACACCGACCATAGCACCCATTGTAAAGCCTACCCCCAGCTCCTTCATAAAGGGTCTGAGAAACTGCTTTGTATTAATATGCCCAAGCACTACCCCGCGGGCAAAAACAGTTGAGGACTGGGTACCAACATTACCGCCCATGTCCATGATAAGCGGAATAAAAAACGCTACGATTACAACACTTTCGAGTATTTCTTCAAATCCCTCGATGATAAGCCCCGCTGCCATACCCGCGGCTAGTGTAATAATAAGGAATGGCAAACGCACAGCCCATATCCGCCATAGGCTGCCCTTTGTCAGCACTTCGCTGCGGTCGGCTTCGCTGCCTGCAACATCCGCAAAACCTGCCGCGTCCAAGATATCCTCTGTGGCTTCTTCTTCTAAGATGTCTACAGCGTCGTCTATGGTTACGATACCAACCAGACGGTTTTCATTGTCAACTACAGGGATGGCAAGCCAGTCCAGCTTTTGTAAGAGCCTTGCAACCTCTTCCTGGTCTGTGTCTGTGGAGACGCTTGCCACTATTTTCTCCATGACCTCTTCGACTTTTTAGGTTGGGTCTGCAATGAGGAGTTCCCGTAGGGAGATTACTCCTTCTAGGATTCT